>Ga0155970_151_pt2 | contig 18834 bp, 14 predicted proteins | sample RifCSPlowO2_02_FD_107624 | JGI IMG/M metagenome (GOLD analysis project Ga0155970, IMG submission 107624) | Nitrospirae bacterium RIFCSPLOWO2_02_FULL_62_14
GCCGCCCGCATCTTCCGACGCTGGAGCGCAATCTCGCCTATGCCTACGAGCGAATCGGCGAGCATGACCGTGCGATCGCGATCTACGAGCGGCTGCGCACGACCGAACAGAACCCGGAGAACGAGTTGTACCTCGCCAACGCCCTGGGACTGGCGGGACGGACGGACGAGGCCCTGGCCCTGTTGACGCGCCTGGCCCAGCCAGGCAATCCTCCGGAAGTCCGCCGGCGCGCCTTCATCTTTCACGGTGACCTGGCCAGGCGCCTGGCGCGCTGGGACGAGGCGGCCCGATCGTTCCAGGACGCGCTCGCGCTGGACCCGACCGACTTCGGCGTGTGGAATGAGCTGGCCAAGGTCCGGATCGGCCAGCAACGGCTTGACGATGCCGAGCAGGCGCTCCGGGCGTCCATCCGGCACGCCCCCCGTGAGGAGTGGGCCCGGAACATGCTGGACTGGCTCCTTCGCTATCGCGCAATGACAAAAGAAAAATCGTAGCGCGGTCCCGTGCGATAGCGTACGATCAGGGCCCGACCCGATGAGTTGCCCAACGGACACACGCACATGGATTCGATGCCCGGCATGCGACCAGGATCAGGCCACGCTCTGGCTCCGGAAGCAGGGATTCGACATCGTGACCTGCCGTGCATGCCGGGTCCGGTACGTGAATCCACGGCCGGCTCCCGATGAACTGGCGGCGATGTACCGTGACGGTTACTTCTCGCCGACCCTCGCGCAGGCGGCCGGCTGGCACCATCTCCGGCACGACGCGATGAAACAGGCGACCGCGCAGTTGCGGCTGCAGCTCCTGCAGGAGTTCCATCCCCGGGGCCGCCTGCTCGACGTCGGCTGCGGAGGAGGCATGTTCGTGCGCGTGGCGCGTGAAGCAGGCTGGTCGGCGATTGGTCTCGAACCGTCTCCCGAGGCAGCGGCGCACGCCGCCAGGGAGCGGCGGATTCCGATCGTCGCCGGACGCCTGGAACAGCTTCCCTTTGCCGGCCGGCGGTTTGACGCCGTCACCATGCTCGACGTGCTGGAGCACCTCTTCTCGCCCCGGGCCTGCCTGGCCGAAGTCCGGGCCCTTCTGGCTCCGCAGGGTGTCCTGCTGATCGAGACCCCGAACATGGCCGGCTGGCTGCCCCGCCTCATGGGATCGAGGCACCCTTGGGTGCGCCCGCCGGAACACCTGACCTACTTCACCCCGGCCACGCTGCGCCTGGCACTGGACCGGGCCGGCTTTCGCGTGCTGCGCCTCCTCACGCGCGCCTCCAAGGTGCTGACGCCGGAGTATGTGCTTGGACTCATGGAGAGCACCAATCCCCTGCTCGCGGCCCTGGGGAAGCAGACCGTCGGCCGGTGGCGCGTGGTAAGCGAGCGCCGCTTCCACGTTCCTCTCGAGGTCCTGCTCGCCGTGGCCACGGTCGAATGAGCGGGACCGCCCTGCCATGATGCGCCAATTCACGATCACGGTCGTCATCCCCACGAAAAACGAAGCGGGCGGCATTGCCGAGATCGTGCGGGCCGTCAAGCCCTATGCGGACGAGATGCTCGTCATCGACGGCCACTCGACGGACGGCACGGCCGACCTGGCCCGGCAGGCCGGCGCGCGCGTCGTGCTCGACAACGGCCGGGGCAAGGGCGCCGGCATCAAGCTCGGCATCGCCGAAGCCCGTAGCGACATCCTGGTGTTCATGGATGCCGACGGATCGCACGATCCGGCGTGCATTCCCTCGCTCGTGGCGCCGCTGCTCGGCGGCCAGGCCGACCTGGTGGTCGGCTCCCGCCATCACGGCGGCAGCGACGAGTGGCGCGGGGACCTGGACAATTTTCTCCGCGCCATGGGAGGCGGCATCATCACGATCGCCATCAACTACCGGTGGAACGTCCGGATCACCGACGCGCTGAACGGTTTTCGCGCGATCAAACGATCCGTCGCCACCGCGCTCGACCTGACCGCCAATGATTTCGATATCGAGCAGCAGATGGTGACGCGGTGCTTGCGGAAAGGGTATCGCGTGGCGGAGGTGGCGAGCCACGAATCCGTGCGGAAATGGGGCCGCTCCAAACTGCCGACCTATCGCAAAAGCTACCTGTTTCTGGGGCGCCTGTTTCTCGACCTCATCGGCCTCTAGCGAAGGGCTTCACGGACTCTCCTGACCCGGCTCGTCGGTCCGCGACACCCAGAGCACCTCCGTGTCGGTAATCGTCCAAACCTTGCCGCGCCGGTGCAGCCGGATCAGCAGCCCGCCGCCTGCGCCGTCCGGCCGCTCTTCCTCGACATAGACCAGCGCCTGGTCTTCGCGCGGCGTGAATCCGACACGGGACAACCGCAGGACGCCGACAGCCGACGGCGCATCCTGCGCCAGCCCCGGCCGTGACGACGCCGGAATCGGCGCGAGCGACACCTCCGGCTCCTCCGGCACGCCGTTGGAGAAAAACCGGTACTGCACGCCGAAGTTGAACTTCGCTTCCAATCGCGACGGCGCCTTGAGTTTCGAGAAAAAATCATCCAGCAGGGCGGCCGGCAGTTGACCGCCGAATACACCCTCCGCCTCGAAAAATTCACGGCTGAAGTATTCGCGCTCGTCTTTTTCCACCCGCGCGACAGTCAGCCGCTCGATGAGGACCAGCGTCGTTCCGGACATGAGGTATTTCGATCGCACCACCAGATCGTAGAGAGGATACTCCTCCGCCGGGACCGGCGGCGGCTTCTCTGCGCGCGCCGCAATGCTGAGATCCGGGAACGCCGCCAGCAGCGCGATCGGGAGGAAAAGACCGATCCATGCACCCATTCGCATGGACGGCAGAATAACGTGCCGACCATGACGGGTCAAACGCCTGCGTGGGCAGGAACACCCCACGATCACGGCGCGGTCTTTCTAGCATCACCGGACCTGCCATGCTACGATACCGTTCCATCGGGATTGAGCACCTGTCACCAGTCGGGAGGAATCTCATGCGCTACCCATTAGCTGCAACCATTGGAATCGCCGCCGCCCTGGTCCTGAGCGGACTCGCGCAGGCCGAGGTTTCCGTTCAAGGCGACGTCCGCATCTCGTTCGGCGATAACGACCAGCGGGTCATCCGCGAGTACTACGAGAAACAGTCAGCCGGTCCGGATCGCGAAGAACCCCGAGGAGGCAAGGGGAAGGGGCATGGGAAGGGCAAGAAAAAGCTCCCGCCCGGCCTGGCCAAGCAGGGCAAACTGCCTCCCGGCATCAGGAAGCAGATCGAGCGCGGCGCGATCCTTTCTCCCGACGTCGAAAAAGAAGCCCAACCGCTTCCGCGCGAACTCGAAGCACGTCTCGCACCGCTCCCGTCATCAGACCAGGTCCGCGTGACGATCGGCGCCGACATCCTGATTCTGGACAAGCAGACGAAAAAAGTCGTGGATGTCATGCGCGATGTCGCGCAACTCACTCACGACATCTCCAAATAATGCCGAACTCCGTGGTCAGGCCGCGCCTTCCAGCCTGAGGCGGCCAGGCCGTCGGCGTGGTGTCAGATGTCGTCCGTCGGAACTGCAACAACCGTTATTGCCGCGCTGTGGCTGCTTGCGGCGTCGGCCTGGGCCGAGTCCTCGTCCGAACTGCGCACTCGCCTGGCCGGCATCGCCGGCCACGTCACGCCCTCGCCGACCGTCACGATTGCAGCCGGCTGGTTCCTGATGGGTTCGACCCGCGTGGACGACGATCCCTACGGACTGCGGACCCAGTACGACGATACGGAACTCCCTCAGCACAAGGTTTGGCTCGACGCCTACGAGATCGACCGCGACGAAGTCAGCCTCGGCGAATATCTCGCATTTCTCCGCCGCGACCGGCGGAGCGTGTCGGACGAATTGCAGCGGCTCATCTGGCACATGATCACGGTCCACGCGGCGACCGACGACGGCCTCGCGCGCTGGCCGGCGCTCTATGTCACCTGGATCGAAGCGGCGGATTTCTGCCACGCCGCCGGCAAGCGGCTGCCGACCGAGGCCGAATGGGAAAAGGCCGCGCGCGGCACGAAGGGCAACCTGTTTCCCTGGGGTGCGCAGGCGCCGTCAGCCGAACTGGCGATGTTCGGCCAGTACCACATGCATGAAATCCCGCTTGTCCAGCCTGTCGGCAGCGGCGAAGAGGGGAAAAGCCCCTACGGCGTGCGCCACATGGCCGGCAACGTGGCCGAGTGGGTGCAGGACTGGTTCGGGTTCGACTACTACTCCGTCACGCCGGATCGCAATCCGGCTGGTCCTGCGAACAGCCGTTACAAGGGCGCGCGCGGAGGCTCGTGGAAGAGCAGGCCGATGATGCTGCGCACCGCCACGCGCAGCGGCGCGCCCCCCGACCAGCGCTCCCCCACCATCGGCTTCCGGTGCGCGAAGTCCGTGCCGAAACGCTGAGCCGGCCGTCGTCCGCGTCCCCATGACAGGCCAGGACGCCTGTGCTACAGTTGGCCGACGATGTCAGGGGGCGTATGATTCGAGCAGTATACAAACTATTGCAGGTCATCGGTTCCGAAACCGAGCCGGGCCAGATCAGCCTGGGCTTCGCCTTCGCCCTGATCGCCGGCTTCACGCCGCTGGTCAGCCTGCATAACCTATTGTTGCTGTTTCTCATCCTGGTCCTGCGGGTCAACCTGTCGGCGTTTTTCCTCGGCCTGGCCTTCTTCTCCGGCGTCGCCTACCTGCTCGACCCGGTGTTCCATCGCGTCGGACTGGCCGTCCTGACCGCCGGCCCGTTGGAAGGACTCTGGACGACCCTGTACAACTCGACGCTCTGGCGGCTGGAAGGGTTCAACAACTCGATCGTCATGGGCAGTTTGATCGTGTCGCTCCTGCTGTTCGTGCCGTTCTACCTGGTCTCGAACCGCCTCATTCTCAAGTACCGCGAACATTTTCTTGCCTGGGTGCAGAAAACGAAGCTGGTCCACGTGTTGAACATTCTTCGCTATGGAGCGGGCTCATGACGGGCGACCGCGCATCGTCCACTCCCGCCGCTCCGCCGAAATCCCCCCAGAAACCGGCCGGTGCCGGCCGCTGGATTCGCTGGCCCGGCGTCGTCGCCTTCGCCGTCGTCACGGTGCTGCTCGCCGCCGCGTGGTGGCTCCTGGTGGACGGCATGATCGAATGCGCGATCGAGCGCGCCGGCACGCAGGCCGTCGGCGCCAAGGTGGAACTGGCCGCCGCTGACCTGACACTCCTCCCCCTGGGCCTGACCCTGAACGGGTTGCAGGTGACGGACCCCGATGAGCCGATGACCAACGCCGTCGAGGTGCAGCGGATCAGCTTTCTGATGGACGGGCTCAACCTGCTTCGCCGGAAGGTCATCGTCAATGAGATGACCGTGGACGGCGTCCGCTTCGGCACGCCGCGCAAGACCTCCGGCGCCATCGGAAAGCAGGAACCCGGGGTCATCCAGATGGTCGCCAAAACCAAGTTCGTGCTGCCGTCGGCGCAGATCCCCGACGTGAAGGAGATCCTGGCCAAGGAGGAGTTGCGTTCGCTGAAGCTGGCAGAGACCCTCCGCGCGGATATTCAGGCCGAGCAGGAACGCTGGAAGCAGCAACTGGCCGAACTGCCGAACAAGGCAAAATTCGACGAGTACCGGCAGCGCCTTGACAAGCTGAAATCCGCCGGCAAGGGTGGGCTGGGCGGCATCGTCGGCGGCGCCGGCGAAGCGACCGCCATCCAGAAGGACATCAGCCAGGACCTGGAGAAGATCACGACCGCGAAGAAAACCTTCGACAGCAACCTGGCCCGGATTCGCGAGCGGATGGATGGGGCGACGAAGGCGCCGGAAGAAGACCTGCGCCGCCTGCGCGACAAATACGCTCTTTCTCCGCAGGGACTGGCGAATATGAGCAGCGCGCTGATCGAGGGCCCGCTCGGCGACAGGATCGAAACCGCCCTGCGGTGGTATGCCAAGCTGCAGCCCTACCTCCAATCCGGCGGCGAGCGCAAAGGGAATGTGGAAGTGGTCACGCCCCTGCGCGGCAGGGGCGTGGACGTGCGGTTCAAGGAGCAGGCGCCGCTGCCCGATGTTCTGGTCCGCACGGCGAAGGTCGGGATGGATCTCTCCGCCGGTCTCGTGTCCGGCACCATCCGCAACATCACGCCGGACCAGCCGGTGCTGGGAGCGCCGACGACGTTTGAATTTGCGGGGGATAAACTCACCGGGCTGCAGTCGCTCAAACTGAGCGGCGAAATCAACCGCGTCGACCAGGCCAGCCCGCATGATGCGGCCACCCTCAACGTCCGTGGGTACCGCCTCCTGAACCTGCCCCTGTCCACCGACGACAGTCTGCCCGTCTTCGTGAAAGAGGCCCTGACGGATCTCGACCTCAAGGCCGGTCTGCGCGGCGAGGCGCTGGATGCAAACCTGGCAGCCACCCTGCAGTCGGTCCAGGTCACCACCGGCGTCAAGCCCGACGCGGATGCCGTCGCCAAAGCCGTGGCCTCGGCGCTGTCTGATATCAAATCCCTGCACGTCAAGGCCGATATCACCGGGACCGTCACACACTATGCTGTCCGCCTGTCGTCCGACCTCGACCAGGTGTTGAAGCAGGCGCTCGGCAAGCAGATGCAGGAGCAGGTGGGGAAATTTGAAAGCAAGCTGCGGACGGCAATTGCCGGGAAGGCCGCCAAGCCGCTCGCCGATCTGCGATCGAGTTTCGGCGGTCTCGCCGGAATCGGCGACGACCTCGCCCACCGCGTTCAGCAGGCGGCCGGACTGACCAAGGGCGGCGGCAAGGACGGCGGCCTGGGCGGGCTCAAGCTGCCGTTCTAATCCGGATGCCTACGACGGTATGAGTCTCTCGACCAGCATCCACGACCTCAAAACACTGATCCTGTCCTCCCATCCCGTCGTCGCCATCGAGACGGTCGAGGAGGAACGCGTCCGCTCGCTCCTGCAGGCCGTCAGCGAACAGACGAAGTTCCCCCTGTTCGAATGGTCCATCACGCGGGGATTCGCGCGGTCGGAGATGTCCTCGGAAGTCAACCGGACCATCGCGTCGCCGTCCGCCCTGCTCTCGCACCTGGAAGGGCTCCGCCCGGAGATCATCGTGCTCCTGAAGGATTTCTCCCGCCATCTGGACGACGCCACGCATGCCCGCCTGTTCCGGGAAGTGGCGGGTCAGTTCGCGAAAAAACGTTCGACGGCCGTGCTGGCGGGCGACACGGTGCAGCTCCCGAACGAGATCGAAGCGCTGGCGGTTCGCTATCGCCTGCACATGCCGGATCATGAGGAATTGGCCGCGGTGGTTTCGAGCGTCATTGGATCGATCGGGAAGAAAGCCGGCGGGATGGAACTCTCCTCGAAAGACCGGGACGATCTGCTGCGGGCCATGAACGGCCTGACATTGAACCAGGCGCGACAGGCCATCTCGCACGCCATCCTCGAAGACGGCGCCCTCACCCCGCGCGCCGTGCAGGGGGTGCTCGATCGCAAGGCCCAGATGATCAAGGAAGGCGGCCTGCTGGAGTATTACCCCCTGGCGGACAACCGCTTCGAGCTGGGCGGGTTCGCCAATTTGAAGGCCTGGTTGCAGCGCGCCTATCTGGGATTCAGCCCGGAGGCCAGGGCGATGAACCTGACGCCGCCACGCGGCATCCTGATCGTCGGCGTTCCGGGCTGCGGCAAGTCGCTGGCCTGCAAGGTCATCGCCCGCGACTGGAAGCTGCCCCTGCTCAAGCTGGACGCCGGGCGGCTGTTCGACAAGTTTGTGGGCGAATCCGAGAAAAACTTCCGCAAAGCAGTCGCCATGGCCGAGTCCATGGCTCCGGTCGTCTTCTGGATCGACGAAATCGAAAAAGGCATGGTGTCGGCCGGCAGCGGCGAGGCCGACGCGGGGCTCGGGCGCCGCCTCTTCGGCGCGTTTCTGACCTGGCTGCAGGAGAAAAAGCAGGAGGTCTTCGTCGTGGCGACGGCCAACGACCTCTCGGTGCTGCCGCCCGAATTACTGCGCAAGGGCCGCTTCGACGAAATTTTCTTCGTGGATCTACCGAACGAACCGGAACGGGAGGCGATTCTGAAGATTCAACTCGGCCTGCGCAAGCAGAACCCCGCGACGTTCGATCTCAAAACCGTCGTGCCGGCCTGCGACGGGTTCAGCGGCGCCGAGATCGAGCAGGCGATCGTCTCCTCGCTCTACCGCGCGCTCTCCCATAAAAAACCGCTCGATACCGGCCTGCTCCTGGAAGAACTCCGCCAGACCGTGCCGCTGTCCGTCTCGCGCCGCGAAGACATCACGCGGCTCCGCGATACGGCCAAAGGCCGCTTCGTCAGCGTCCGCTGACCCACCCCGGCCGGCTCGAACCCATCAATCCGATGTCCGTTTCACCAGCCTTGCCAGTGTCCGCGCGTTCTGGATCGCATGCCCGTCCGCCGTATTATTGAAATACGCGAACACGTCCAGCCCGTCTTTCAGATATCTCTTGATCTTGCTCGCCTCCTCAGACAGCTCGGCTTTGGAGTAGCTGGAGACAAATAATTGCTCCCTCCCGTGAAACCGCAAATAGACGAAGCCGGCCGTGAGCATATCGCGCCGTGGATAGCCGGGCGAATCCGCGATGCAGAGCGCCGCATGATGGCGCTTCAGCAGGCGGTAGATCTCCTCCGTAAACCAGGATTCATGCCGGAATTCGAAGACCAGCCGGAGCGGCCGATCGCCCGATGCAGCATCCCGGGCCTTTTCCAAAAACGCGGCCAGCCGTTTTCGGTCGCACACGAAATTCGGCGGGAACTGGAGCAGGATCGGCCCGATGTGCGGCCCTAGAGCCAGCGCATTTCGGATGAAGGTCCGCCAAGCTCCAGTAACAGCGTACAGCCGCTTCGTGTGCGTGATGAGACGACTGGCTTTGACGGCAAAGAGGAACCCGTCAGGCACTTGTCCCGCCCACTTCGCATAGGTTTCCGGCTTGGGGAGGTGATAGAAGGAGTAATTGACCTCGGTGGTGCAAAACTCGCGGGCATAGAACTCAAGATATTGCCGACTGGGCAGATCGCTAGGATAGAAGATGCCGCGCCAGTCCGGATAGGACCAGCCCGAGGTGCCGATGAATGCCTGCCCCATGGGCGCTTGGAGGCGAACGGCTCGCGGCCGGTTCGGTGAAAGGTTTACGCGGCAGCTTTGGCGGATTTGCCTGCGCGCAGATATGCATCCACGCCTGCGGCCATCTTGCGGCCTTCGGCAATCGCCCAGACGATGAGGGACTGTCCGCGACGGGTGTCGCCGCCGGCAAAGACGCCGTCAAGATTGGTCATGAAGCGTTCGTCCGCAGCGACGTTGCCACGCGCGTCGTACTTCACGCCGAGGCTGTCGAGCAGGCCGTTCTTGACCGGACCGGTAAAGCCCATCGCCAGCAACACAAGATCCACATCCATTTCGAAATCGGTGCCGGGCATCGGCGTGAACTTGCCGTTCTCGAGTTTCACGCGATGGGCGTGCAGTTTCGTGACCTGCCCGTTGTGACCGGTAAACTTGGTGGTGGACACGCTCCACTGGCGATCGCAGCCCTCTTCGTGGGCATGCGACGTCCGGAGCTGCATCGGCCAGAGCGGCCAGGGCGTGGAGCCGGCCCGCTGCGGCGGAGGCTCCGGCAGCAGTTCGAATTGATGCACCTCGGCGCATTCCTGCCGGTGCGCCGTGCCCAGGCAGTCCGATCCCGTATCGCCGCCGCCGATGATGACGACCTTCTTCCCCTTGGCCGTGATCGGCTCGGCGGTGATCGTGTCGCCGGCGTTGCGCCTGTTCTGCTGCGTTAGATAGTCCATCGCGGGATGGATGCCCTTGAGTTCACGCCCCGGCACCGGCAAATCGCGCGGCTGCTCGGCGCCCATGGCAAGACACACGGCATCGTGTTTCTTCCGCAGTTCCTCGCCGCTGATGTCTTTCCCGATCGTCACGCCGGTCTTGAACACGACCCCTTCGGCCTTCATCTGATCCAGCCGGCGGTCGATGACCCACTTTTCCATCTTGAAGTCGGGAATGCCGTAGCGGAGCAGCCCGCCGATCCGATCGGACTTCTCGTAGACGGTCACGCTGTGGCCGGCGCGCGCCAGTTGCTGGGCCGCGGCCAGGCCGGCCGGGCCGGAACCCACGACCGCAACGGTCTTGCCGGTGCGCGACACGGACAGGATCGGCTGCACCCAGCCCTCGTCGAATCCTTTATCGATAATGTTCCATTCAATGACCCGGATGGACACCGGATCGCTGTTGATGCCGAGCACGCAGGCCGATTCGCAGGGCGCGGGACACAGCCGCCCGGTGAACTCCGGAAAGTTGTTCGTCGTATGGAGCGCCTTCAGCGCATCCTGCCAGCGACCGCGATGGACGAGATCGTTCCATTCCGGAATCAGATTCACCACCGGGCAGCCGTTCGTGCTCTGGCAGAAGGGCACGCCGCAGTCCATGCAGCGCGCGCCCTGCGTCTGGAGCTTGTCCTCGGCAAAGGGCTCGTAGAATTCCTTCCAGTCCCGGAGGCGCAATTCGACCGGGCGGCGCTTGGGGCCTTCGCGGGCGAATTTTATGAAGCCTTTCGGATCAGCCATGGCCTTAGCTCATGAACGCGCGCCGGCGTTCTGTCCTCCCATTTTCGCTAACCCATCCCACAGGCAATGCCACCCCAAGCCGTAAAAGGTTGAAGCCAGAGTTATTTGTAAACGAGACCTGTCATGTTTTGACGGTCTTGTGCGCTTTTTCCTTCGCCGCCGCCTTCTTGCGTTCCGCGAGCACGCGCTTGTAATCCACCGGCATCACTTTCACGAACTTCGGCAGCATCGTCTCCCAGGCTTCGAGCACGTTCTTCGCCTTCCGGCTGCCGGTGTATTGCACGTGCCGCTCGATCATCTCGCGCAGAATCTTTTTGTCCTCTGCCGTCGTGACCGGCTCCAGCTCGACCATGCCGAGGTTGCAGCGGTCCCTGAACTTTCCTTCTTCATCGAGCACGAAGGCGATCCCTCCGGACATGCCCGCCGCAAAATTGCGCCCGGTCCTGCCCAGCACGACCACCACGCCGCCCGTCATGTATTCGCAGCCGTGGTCGCCGGTGCCTTCAATCACGGCCTTCACGCCGCTGTTGCGGACAGCGAACCGCTCGCCGGCCGTGCCGTAGAAATAGCACTCTCCCTGCGTCGCGCCGTAGAGCGACGTATTACCGATCAGAATGGTTTCCTCCGGCGCAAACGTCGCGCCTTTGGGCGGATAGACGATGATCCGGCCGCCGCAGAGCCCCTTGCCGAGATAATCGTTGGACTCCCCTTCCAGTTCCAGCGTCACGCCCTTTGCGAGGAACGCGCCGAACGACTGGCCGGCCGATCCGGTGAATTTGATCTGGATGGTGCCGTCCGGCAACCCGTCCAACCGGTACTTCCTGGCGATGCGGCTCGACAGGATCGTGCCGACCGTCCGATTCACGTTGCGGATCGGCAACTCGAACTTGACCGGCTTCTTGTGCTCGACGGCCTCCTGGCAGAGCTCGAGCAGCTTCCAGTCGAGTACGCCCTCCAGACCGTGGTTCTGCTTCTCCACCCAATGCGTCGCCACATCGTCGCCGACCTCGGGGCGATGCAGCAGCACCGAGAGGTCGAGGCCCTTCGCCTTCCAGTGATCGATCGCCTTCTGGGCGCGGAGCTTGTCCGTGCGCCCGATCATCTCCTCGAATTTCCGGAAGCCCAACTGCGCCATCAGCTCGCGGACCTCTTCGGCCACGAAGAAGAAATAATTGACGACGTGCTCAGGCTGGCCGGTGAACTTCTTGCGCAATTCCGGGTCCTGCGTGGCCACGCCGACCGGGCAGGTGTTGAGATGGCACTTGCGCATCATGATGCAGCCTTCGACGATCAGCGGCGCGGTCGAGAAGCCGAACTCCTCGGCCCCGAGCAGCGCGGCGATGACGACATCGCGGCCCGTTTTCAACTGGCCGTCCGTTTCTACCCGGATGCGCCCGCGCAGGTTGTTCAGCACCAGCGTCTGTTGCGTCTCCGCCAGGCCGAGTTCCCACGGAATGCCGGCATATTTGATGGAGGCCAGCGGCGAGGCGCCCGTGCCGCCACTGTCTCCGCTGATCAGGACCTTGTCGGCCTTGGCCTTGGACACGCCCGCCGCAACGGTCCCCACCCCGACCTCGGAGACCAGTTTCACCGAGACTTCCGCCTCGGGATTGGAGTTCTTGAGGTCGAAAATCAACTGCGCCAGATCCTCGATCGAGTAGATGTCGTGATGCGGCGGCGGCGAAATCAGCTGCACGCCCGGCGTGGCGTACCGCAGGCGGGCGATGGTCTCGTCCACCTTGTGACCGGGCAGCTGGCCGCCTTCGCCCGGCTTCGCGCCCTGCGCCATCTTGATCTGCAATTCCCTGGCATGGACCAGATAGTCCGTCGTGACGCCGAACCGCGCCGAGGCCACCTGCTTGATGGCGCTGTTCTTGGAATCGCCGTTCGGCAGCGGCACGAACCGCTCCGCGTCCTCGCCGCCCTCGCCGGTGTTGCTTTTGCCGCCGATGCGGTTCATCGCGATCGCCAGCGTCTCGTGCGCCTCCTTGCTGATCGCGCCGAAGGACATGGCGCCGGTCGTGAAGCGCTTGACGATCGCACTGGTCGGCTCGACCTCTTCCAGCGGAACCGGTTGCGGAAGCGTCTTCAGCTCCAGCAGGCCGCGAATGTTCGAGCGGCGTTTGCTCTCGTCGTTCACCAGCGCAGAGAACTCCTTGAACGTCTGCGCGTTCTTGTGTTGCGTGGCGTGCTGGAGCTTGTAAATCGTCTCCGGATTCCAGTTGTGATGCTCGCCCTGCACGCGATAGTGGATCTCGCCGCCGAAATCCAGCTGGCGGATGGGCGCCGGCTCGTAGGCCATGCGATGGCGCCGCAGCGATTCTTCGCCGATCTCGCGGATGCCGATCCCCTCGATGCGGGACGGCGTGCCGGTCATGTACCGTTCGACCAGTTGCTTGCTCAGCCCGATCGCCTCGAAAATCTGCGCGCCGCAGTAGGACTGCACCGTGGAGATGCCCATCTTGGAGAAAATCTTGAGCAGGCCCTTGTTGATGGCCTTGATGAACTTGCCTTCCGCCGTCGCGGCGTCGATGCCCTCCGGCAGATACCCGTCCCGCTCCATGTCCACGAGCGACTCGAAGACCAGATAGGGATTGATCGTCCCCGCGCCGTAGCCGATCAGGCAGGCGAAGTGGTGCACGTCGCGCGGCTCGCCGGTTTCCAGAATGAGGCCGACCTCCGTTCGCGTGCATTCGCGCACGAGATGGTGGTGGACGGCGGAGATGCCGAGCAGGCTCGGAATCGGCGCCCATTCCCCGTCGACCCCGCGGTCGCTGAGAATCAGAAACTTGTAGCCCTCCTTGATCGCCTGCGACGCCTCACGGCAGAGGGTATCCACCGCCGTGCCGAGGCCGTCGGGCCCTTCGCTCACGCGAAACAGCATCCGGAGCGTCTTGCTTTTGAAATTCGGATCGGCCAGATCGCGGATCTTCTGCAAATCTCCGTTGGTCAGGATCGGCTGCCCGACCTTGATGCGGCGGCAGGATTCCGGCCGCTCGTCCATCACGTTGGGCTTGGGGCCGATGTTCGTGACCAGCGACATGACGAGTTGTTCGCGGATCGGATCGATCGGCGGATTGGTCACCTGCGCGAACAGTTGCTTGAAATACTTGAACAGCAGCTGCGGCCGCTCGGACAGTACCGCCAAGGGCGTATCGGTGCCCATGGACGAGACCGGCTCTTCGCCGGTGACGACCATCGGCGTGATCACCATCTTTAATTCTTCGACCGTGTAGCCGAAGGCCTGCTGGCGTTGGCGAATCGACGCATGATCCGGCTGCGGCACGTTCAACGGCTCCGGCAACTCGCTCAGCGAGATGCCGTACTGGCTGACCCACGACCGGTAGGGTTTGCGCCCGACGATGTCGGCCTTGATCTCCTCGTCGTCGATGATGCGGCCCTGCGCCGTGTCCACCAGGAACATGCGGCCCGGCTGGAGCCGCCCCTTCTGACGGATGTTCGCGGCCTCGGCGGGCAGCACGCCGGCTTCGGAGGCCAGCACGACCAGATCGTCCGCCGTCACCTGGTAGCGGCAGGGCCGCAGGCCGTTGCGGTCCAGCGTCGCGCCGATCATCCTGCCGTCCGTAAAGCACACCGCCGCGGGACCGTCCCATGGCTCCATCATCGCCGCGTGGTACTGATAGAACCCGAGCCGGTCGAGATCCATGTGCGGATTGGCAACCCAGGGCTCCGGGATCAGCATCATCATCGCGTGCGGCAGCGAACGCCCGCCCATGACGAGAAACTCCAGCGCGTTGTCGAGGCAGGCCGAGTCGCTCTGCTGCTCGCTGACGATCGGGAAGAGCTTCGGGATGTCCTTCCCGAACAGCTCCGATTCCAGGCGGCCCTGGCGCGCCTTCATCCAATTCACATTACCCTTGAGCGTGTTGATCTCGCCGTTGTGGCACACGTACCGGTACGGATGCGCCAGTGGCCAGGTCGGGAACGTGTTCGTGCTGAACCGCGAATGCACCAGCGCGAGCGCGCTGGTCAGGCTGGCGTCCATGAGATCCTGATAGTACGCCGCCATCTGGTTCGGCAGCAGCAGTCCTTTATAGACGACCGTATTCGCCGACAGGCTCGGCACATAGAAGTACTCGCGCCCCTCGATGGCCGATTCCCGGACGGCCTTTTCGACGCGCTTGCGGATGACGTAGAGCTTCCGCTCGAACGCGGCCGGATCGAGCATGTCGCGCGCGACGAAGATCTGCCGGATGACCGGCTCCGTGCGCCGCGCCTGCACGCCGATGGCGTCGCTCTTGACCGGCACGTCGCGCCAGCCGAGACTGCGCGCGCCCTCCTCGGCCACGATCTTTTCGAACAGCGTTTCGCATTGCTTGCGGGAGGCTGCGCCGGTCGGCAGAAAGACCATGCCCACGCCATACTCGCCCGCGCCGGGCAGAGCGACGCTGGCGTCCGCCGCCGCGCGTTTCAGAAACTCGTGGGGAACCTGCAGCAGGATGCCGGCGCCGTCGCCGGTGCAGGGATCGCACCCCTGCGCGCCGCGGTGAGCCAGATTTTCAAGGACCTGCAAACCCTTTTGGACGATGCTGTGGGACTTGCCGCCTTTAATATTGACGACAAAACCGATCCCGCAGCCGTCTTTCTCGTGCTCAGGATTATAGAGACCCTGGGCTGGAGGTAATCCGGGAACGTTCATCTTGGGAGCCTTCGCTGACGGTTAGAGTTCTCCTGTTCCACCATGACGATGTTGCCGACAATGGCAATTCTGCACTGGTCTTTCTCATGCTCCGGATCGTAGAGGCCCTGCTTGGAAGGCAACCCGGGAATGTTCATTTTCAAACATGAAAACACGCGTGTGAGTTGATTCAAACTTACCGGACGCCGTGCAAATCTGTCAAGACAAGAACGCGGCCAAACTGCGCAATTCCGAACGCGAAATTCCCCGTTTTCGATGCTTGACAACGACCGCGTCGTTCCCTCAGACTCGCCCGCATGCAACAGGGCCCCGCCACATCGACGCTGCAGACGATGGCCGACGTGTGGGATGCCTACCGCACGGATCTCGACGGCGTCGACGATCACATCAGGAAAAACCTCGATTCGTCCGTCACGCTCGTCAACACGGTTGCCGCCCATATTCTGAGCAGCGGAGGCAAACGCATCCGCCCGCTGCTGCTGCTGCTGTCGGCCCGGTTGTGCGGCGATACGTCATCCGATCCGCAAAACCTCGGCAGCCTCGTCGAGTTCATTCACACCGCCACGCTGCTGCACGACGACGTCGTGGACGACGCCGATCTGCGCCGTGGCCGGCAGACCGCCCGCAAGGTGTGGAGCAACCAGATCAGCATTCTCGTCGGCGATTACCTCTATTCACACGCGATGCGCCAGATCGTCACGTTCAAAAACCAGGCGATCAACGAAACGCTGGCGGAAGCCTGCCGGCGGATGGCGGAGGGCGAAGTCCTGCAGCTCTACCACCACGGCAGCATCGCCATGACCGAGGCCGACTACATCCGGATCGTGGAGCACAAGACGGCGAGCCTCATCGCGTCATCGTGCCGCATCGGCGCCATCATCGGCCGCGCCACCGGCGAACAGCAGGCGGCGCTGTTCCGGTTCGGCGAATACATCGGCATCGCCTTTCAAATGGCGGACGACACGCTCGACTACACGGCCAACGGGGAACATCTGGGGAAAACGCTGGGACAGGACCTGCGGGAGGGAAAGATCACGCTTCCGCTGCTCCATCTCCTGCAGCACTGTCCGGAGCCGGACCGAGAGATGATCAAGGATCGCCTGGAAACGCGGACGCTGTCGGACACCGACCTGCAGCGGATCATCGCGCTGATGCAGGACTATGGATCCATCGCCCATGCCATGGACCGGGCGCGCGCCTATGTCGCGGCGGCGACCCGAAGCCTGGCCCTGTTCGACGACTCGCCGGCCAAGCGCGCGCTGGTCATCGTGGCCGACTACATGGTCCATCGCGACCGGTAACCAACGCCGACGCCCGCCGTGCTCGACCTGCTTTCACGATCAGATTGTCACGAAGCCGGCATGCCGCTCACGCACGACACCCATCCGCTGGTGAAACTGGCCTCCGAGGCGGTGGAGATCTTCGTCCGGGACCGTTGGATCATCGCCCCGCCGGCCGACTTTTTCGAACGGCACCCGCCGGCGGCCCGCCGGGCCGCCGCGTTCGTCTGCTTGAAAGCGCGCGGCCAGTTGCGCGGCTGCGTCGGCACCACCGAACCGGCGCGGGAGACCCTGGCCGTGGAGATCATTGAAAACGCCGTCGCCGCGGCCACGCGCGATCCCCGCTTCGCGCCGGTGAGCCTGGACGAATTGTTCGAGCTGGCCGTGACCGTGGACGTGCTCTCCGACCCGGAGCCGGTCGCCGACGAAACACGGCTCGACCACCGTCGCTACGGCGTGATCGTCCGGGCGGGCGCGCGGCACGGCGTGCTGCTGCCGGACATCGAGCACATTAATTCGGTCCGGGAACAGGTCGCCACGGTGCGGTTGAAAGCCGGCATCGGCCCGCATGAGACAGTTGAATTGTTCCGGTTTGAAGTCACGAGATACCGGTGATCGAAGCACAAGAACTGGTTTAGCCCGTTTGGCCCGTTAAGCCTGTTGAGCCCGTAACAGGCCTAACTGGCAAACCGGCCTAACAGGCTGAACGAACCAAATAACGATTTATGGAGTCCTAATGGCGAATCTGATTCCGTTTAGAGGCGTTCTCTACAATCCGGCGAAAGCGCCCGACATCAGTCGGGTGGTGGCGCCTCCGTACGACGTGATCGATGCGGCCTTTCAGCAGGCCCTGTATGCCCGCCACCCCCATAATGTCATCCGGCTCGAACTGGGACTGGACGAACCACACGATAGCCCGGGACAGAACCGCTACACGCGCGCCGCGGCGCTGCTCAGGGACTGGATGGCTTCCGGCGTGCTGCAGCGCGAGCGAGCGCCGGGCATCTATCCCTACATGATCGACTACCGGTCTCCGCTGGATGCCCCCGGCACGCCGCCGAGGACGCTCAAGGGATTCTTCTCGACCGTCGAACTGGAGGAGTTCGGCACCGGCAAAATCTACCCGCACGAAAACACGCGGGCCGCCGCCAAAACGGACCGATTGAATTTACTCGAGGCCTGCGGGGCCAACTTCAGCGCGATCTTCTCGCTGTTCTCCGATCCAAAGGGCGCCGTCATCCAGCTCATCGACAAATCCGTCAACACCGACAAGCCACGCTTCGAGTTCACGGACGACGAGGGATTTCGCCAGCGCCTCTGGGCCATCACGGACCGGCCGGTGCTGAACGAGATCGTCGCCTGCATGAAATCCTCGCCGCTCTTCATCGCGGACGGCCACCACCGGTACGAGACCGCGCTCAACTACCGGCGGATCCGGCGGGAACGCGCAGGGACGGCCGGGGGCGTCCAGCCCTACGACAGCGTGCTCATGCTGTTCGCCAGCCTGGAAGATCCCGGCCTGACCGTGCTGCCGACGCATCGCGTGCTCACGACGCCGGTGCCGCCGCACGCCGACATCGCGCGGCTGCTGGGCGGAGCGTTGGACATCGAGGAGATCGCTTCAGCGCAATTTATCCGGACGCTGCGCAGCCGCGGGCAGACCGCCCCCGTGTTCGGCCTGGCGCTCCGCGGCGCGCCCTCGCCGCTGCTGCTGTCGGTCAAGCCCGATCACCGGCCCAAGGCCGGCGCCCCGGAACGCGACAAACTGGATGTCTCCCTCCTGCAAACGCTGGTCATGAACACACTCTGCCCGAAGGAATCCGACCAGCACGCGTTGATCTATACGAAGGACGATCAGGAAGCGATCGACCTGGTGGCCCAGGGCAAAGCGACCGCCGCGCTGCTGCTGAACCCCGCGAAAGTCAGCGAAGTCCGGGCCGTGGCTGCGGCCGGCGAGCGCATGCCCCACAAGTCCGCGTACTTCTTTCCCAAGCCCCTGACCGGCCTGGTCATGAATGTGATGGAGTGAGTGCGCCTGCGACAGACAACGTGGGGCATGTATGGCCGCACAAGTCCAATCCATTCCCCCCAAGCCCCTGACCGGCCTGGTCATGAATGTGATGGAGTGAGCGACCGGCTCCGCGAGACCGGCGCGACGGGCGGGAATGGCGCGACGAGTCAGAGCGATCTTGCAAGTCGCGCGTTCTTCCGAGTCTCGCGAGTCGCGCCGGGAGCGTTAGCAGGTAACGCCCTATTTTTCCCCTCGCCACGCCGGCCACGCCTCGGCTATAATCGTTTCGGTTAGGACTCCTTATTCGCACCGCTCCTATGGATAAACCGGTCGCCAAAGCCAAAATTCTCGT
>Ga0155970_146_pt4 | contig 18728 bp, 16 predicted proteins | sample RifCSPlowO2_02_FD_107624 | JGI IMG/M metagenome (GOLD analysis project Ga0155970, IMG submission 107624) | Nitrospirae bacterium RIFCSPLOWO2_02_FULL_62_14
AGCCGGATGACGCCCCGTTTCAGTCCCGGAAGAACCATGCGGCGGAGCATACTGAAGCGGCCAGGATGCGTCAAGCGCCTGCCGGAGAAGCGCGCTGTCGGGGATGGAATCTTTTTACCCGCCGAACGGGAGAGCGGTTGAGGGAGCGACGGCGGTTGCCGGCGCCACGATGTGGGAGAACATCATGGTGGCGGACACCACCCAGTCGATGATCGGCTGCGGATAGATGCCGAGCGCCAGCGTGCCGGCCAGGCTGGCATAGATCACGGCCTGCATCGGCGCCGAAACCGTCAGCGGGGAATTGTCCACCGGCTCATTGATGTACATCTTCTTCACGACGACAAGATAGTAGTACATCGAGATCACGACGTTGATCAGGCCGACGATGAGCAGGACATAGAGCCCTTCCTTGATCGCAGCAATGAAGATGTAGAGTTTGCCGATGAAGCCCGCAAGCGGCGGCACGCCGGCCAGCGACAGCAGAAAGACCAGCATGGCGAACGCCAGGAACGGCGAGCGGCGGTTCAGGCCGTTGTAGTCCTCGATCTCGTCGCTGTTGATCAGGTTGCCCACCGCGATGACGATCGCGAAGGCGCCGAGGTTCGCGAACAGGTACGTCAGCAGATAGAACAGGATCGCATCGCCGCCCATCTTGGTGCCGGCCGCGAGGCCGATCAGCACGTTGCCGATCTGCGCGATGCCCGAATAGGCCAGCAGCCGCTTGATGTTCTTCTGGGCGATCGCGACGATATTCCCGTACGTCATCGACAGAATCGACGCGAGGACCAGCAGCAGGACCCAGGCCGGCTTGAAGGCCGCCAGCGAGATGAAGAACAGTCTCAATAAAATGGCGAAGGCCGCCCCCTTGGGCGCGATGGAGAGGAACGCGGTCACCGGCGTGGGCGCGCCGTGATAGGTGTCGGGAATCCATGAATGAAACGGCGCCGCGCCGATCTTGAAGCCGAGGGCCGCGAAGATCAGCAGGTAGCCGATGATCAATCCGGGCGTCGCCGGCGCGGCGGCGATGTCCGAGAGCACGAGCTTCCCCGTCTCGCCGTAGACCAGGCTGATGCCGTAGGCCAGCAGGCCGGCCGCGAAGACGCCCAGGATGAAGAACTTGAGCCCCGCTTCGTTGGAGGCGGGATCGTCGCGCAGATAGGCGACCAATACATAGAAACCGAAGGTCGAAAACTCCAGCGTGATGAAGATGGACAGCAGGTCATTGGCCGAGGCCATGAACATCATGCCCAGGGCCGACATCAGCACGAGGAAGTAATATTCGCCTTTGAAAAATTTGAACCGCTTGACGTAGTCGATCGAGGCCAGGATCACAAGAATCGTGGTGACGACGATGAAGATCTTGAAGAAAATCGCCATCCGGTCCACCACGAACATGTGGTTGAAGAGGGTGCCGGTCATGCCGGCCCGGTCGAACCAGATGAGATTGGCCAGCACCACCGCCAGCCCGAGCACGCTAAGATAGGCCAGGTTCCGCTTCGGGAACCGCGGCAGGGAGAAATCGATCGTCAAAATGACGCAGAGCCAGAGCGTCAGGAACAGCTCCGGCAGCATCAGGAGCAGATCGGCGGGAGTCAGTGTAAGGCTAAACGTCATGGCTTATAAGGACTTTCTCATCAGTATTCGCCTTCAGCGGCAAGCTATCAGCTGTCAGCTCTCAGTGGAGAGCCTTCTGAACCCCCTCCGCAAGCTGACCGCTGACCGCTGACAGCTGACCGCTGTTCTGCGCAATCGGTACCACCTCCGTGATGCGGGCGATCAGCGGATCGACACCGGCGCGCACCACCTCATAGAAGTGGAACGGGAAGAAGAAGAACCCGATGCTGCAGGCGATCATGAGCAGCAGCGGGAACCGGTCCACCATCGAGACGGCGTCGTGGGCATGCGCGTAGTGCTCGTCCATCGGGCCGTAGAACAGCCCGCGCATCATGCGGAACAGATAGCCCATCGTCAGCACGATGCCGACCACCGCCACGAAGACCTGGAAGGGATACTTGTGCCAGGCGCCGACCAGGATCATGACCTCCGCGATGAAATTGACGGTGCCCGGCATGCCGATTGAGGCCATGCAGGCGACGATGAAACATCCCGAAACGAACGGCATGCGGTTGATCAGCCCTCCGAGGTCAGGGATGTGGCGCGTATGGGTCTGGTCATAGACCCAGCCGGCCATGGCGAAGAGCATCCCAGTCGCCAGCGCGTGCGCGAACATATAGAGCACCGCGCCGCTCAGGCTGATGTAGTCCAGCGCCGCCATGCCGAGGAAGACGTAGCCCATGTGGCTCGAGCTGCTGTAGCCGATGACGTACTTCGTGTCCTTCGCGTAGAAGGCCACCAGCCCGCCGTAGATGATGCTGAAGATGCAGAGGACCGCCGCAATCGGCATCAACTGCCGCGTGAGGTCCGGCATGATTTCGTAGCAGATGCGGATGATCGAGAAGTGGCCGAGCTTCATCAGCACGCCCGCGTGGAGCATGCTGGTGGCCGCCGGGGCCGCCGCGTGCCCGACCGGCGACCAGGAATGCAGCGGCCAGATCGGCGCGATCGACGCAAATCCGAAGAAAATCAGCAGCCAGATCAGCGTGCCGACCGGGCCTTCGAAATGCGCCTGCTGCTTGAGCGCGACGATGTCGAAGGTGTTGAGGCCGGAGAGTTTGTAGATCAGCAGAATGCCCATCAGCGCGACGACCGCCCCCGCCGAGAGGAAGAGGGTCAGCTTCATCGCCGCGTATTCCTTGCTGTTCGAGGCGAAGTTGAAGATGAATCCCACCGAGTCGCGCTGCTTCAGTCCCTCCGGATCGGTCATGGCGAGATAGCCCTTGGTGTGGCTCCCCCAGACACCGAGCAGCAGGTACATTGGGATCACGGACATTTCGTAGAAGAAATAGAGGAAGAACAGATCCAGCGACATGAAGACGCCGATCGTGGCCGCCGCCAGGATCAGCAGGAAAATGTAAAACTCCTTGGTGCGGTCCTTGATGTGCCAGGAGATGAAGATGCCGGCGAACAGCAGAATCGCCGACGCCAGCACCAGCGGCACGCCGACGCCGTCCACGCCAAGATAGAAAGCGATGCCCAGTTCCTTGGACCACTCGTAGCGCTGGACGAACTGGTAGCCACCCTTCACCGGATCGAAGGCAAAGAACATGATCCAGGCGGCGACAAAGCAGATGCCGGCCGACAGGGCCGCCACCAGTCTGACCTGGAGCGCCTGCCGGTTCGGGATGAAAATCAGCCCGATGGCTCCGAGAAACGGCGCGAACAATATAATGAGGAGAATGTAGCCGAGCATTTAAAGCCGTGCCTTTTCGTGTGACATGAGACGTGAGACGTGAGAGGAGGTGCCGGGACGGATGTCGTCTGACGTCTCACGTTTCACGTTTAACGCTCTTGTGGAAGCTGCTGTCGGCGCTGCCCGCTCCAACCGTTCCACGAGCGCCGCAACCGACCCGTTCATCATTCGCAGGAACGGCGACGGGTACAGGCCAATCCAGAAAATCATGACGCACAGGGAGACGGCGATGATCATTTCGCGCGCGTTGAGGTCCGTGATCGTGCGGGGGAGGTTCGGCGACAGCGGCCCGAACATCGCCCGCTCGTAATACCAGAGGAAGTAGGCCGCGCCGAAGATCACGCCCGTGACCGCGAAGACGCCGAAGAGCCAGTAGGCCTGGAACGTGCCCAGCAGAATCAGGAACTCGCCCACGAAGCCGTTGGTGCCGGGCAATCCGATCGAGGCCAGCCCGATGATCAATAAGAATGTCGCCAGCAGCGGAACCTGCTTCGCGGCGCCGCCGAAGGCCGACAGATCCGTGCTGTGCCGGCGGACATACAGGAACCCGGCGATAAAAAACAGGCCGGCCGTGCTGAAACCAAGATTGATCATGGTCAGCAGGCTGCCCTGCAGACCCTGGAAGTTCAGCGCGAAGATGCCCAGCACGACGAAGCCCAGGTGGCTGATACTGCTGAAGGCCAGCAGACGCCGGAAGTCCGGCTGGATCAGCGCGACGATCGCTCCATAAAGAATGCCCACCAGCGCCAGCGTCATGAGCGTCATCACGACATGGCTGTCGGTCGCGGCGTCCGGCAGCAGCGGCAGGCTGAACCGCATGAAGCCGTAGGTGCCGAGTTTCAGGCCGGCGAGCACGACAGACATCCCGATCGGCCCTTCCACGAGGGCATCGGGCAGCCACGTATGGAACGGGAACATCGGCGCCTTGAAGGCCAGTCCAAGGAAGATCAGCCAGAAGATCAGGAGCTGCTGATCGACCGGAATGGGCACCGCGAGCAGGTCGAGGAAATCGAACGAGTAGGCCGGCTGGATGGCGTGCGCCACGGCCCAGTCGTGGTAGTTCAGATCGAGCAGCACGATCCCGACCAGCATGAACACGCTGCCGAGCAGCGTATAGAGCACGTACTTGAGCGCGGCATATTGCCGTTCCGCCCCGCCTCCCCAGAGCTTGATGAGGAAATAACTCGGAATCAGCATCAGCTCCCAAAAGACGAAAAAGAGGATGAGGTCGAGCGAAACGAAAATGCCGACGATGGTCGTTTCGAGGACCAGCAGCGCGATGTAATATTCCTTGATCCGGATGCGGACGGTGTCCCAGGAATAGAGCACGACGAGGAGCGTCAGGAAGGCCGTCAGCCCGACGAAGAGCACGCTGATGCCGTCCACCGCCAGGTGATAGTTGATGCCGAGCGCGGGAATCCAGGCCAGCCGCTCGGTGAACTGCATGGCCGGCGACTCCGGCACGAAGTCCTTGAACACGAGCGCCGCCAGCGCCAGTTGGAGCCCTGACACCCCCAGCGCGGACTTCCGCATGAGGTCCTGATCCTCCTGAACCCAGATGATGAGCGCGCCGATCAGCGGCAGAAAGACCAGCCACGACAGAATCGGAAACGCGTAGGTCAGTTCTTGCATCATAGCGACAGTCACAAAGTCAGAAAGTCATAATGTCTATAAAGTCGCGGGCCCGGAAGGTCCCGTACGAAGACTTGAAGACTTTCAGACTTTACGACTTTAAGACTCATGGATTATTTCAACGCCACTCCGAATCCCGACAAGCCCGTCGTCCACCAGACGACGACCAGATGCACCAGGATGAACAGCCCGGCCACGATGATGGCCGCGTAATGGTGCACCATCCCGCTCTGCAGCTTGCGCCAGGCGCGCGCCGTCAGATGATTGGCGTAGCCGATGACGTTCAGCCCGGCGTAGATCACGTGTTTCTCGATCCACGTGCTGAGCCATGCCCCGCCTTCGGTCATCTCCCCCACGCCGCGCACGAGTCCGTCGATGATCGTCCGGTCGAACCAGTCCCAGGCCTGTCCCAGCTTCTTCGTCGGCTCGACGAAGAGCCGATCGTACAGCTCATCCACATAGTATTTATTGAGCAGCGTCGTGTAGACCGCCGGCGCCCTGGCTGCCAGTTGATCCGCCGCCTCCGGCCGGGCGCTGTAGAGATAGTGCGCCACCCCCCAGCCCGCCAGCGCGATCACGGTCGCCACGCCCATCAGGCCGACCACCAGGCCGAGGCCGACGCCGTGCGCCTCGGCCGCGCCAGCCGCCACCGACGGGTGCAGGAAATGATGGAACCAGCCGTCCTCCGGCGGCACGCCGGGGAACCCGCCGATCACGGACAGGCCGGCCAGCACGACCAGCGGGCCGATCATGATCATCGGCGATTCGTGCACGTGCTCGGCCCGGTGGTGATCCATCCGCGGGCGGCCGTAGAAGGTCAGGTACGTCAGCCGGAACATGTAAAAGGAGGTGAGCAGGGCGCCGATCGCCGCCATCCCGTAGAGCACGTAGTGATGGTGGACGAAGGCATGCGCCATGATCTCGTCCTTGCTCCAGAACCCGGCCAGCGGGAAGATGCCCGCGATCGCCAGCGTGCCGATCAGAAAGACCGCGTGCGTCCAGGGGATTTTCTTGCTCAGCCCGCCCATCTTGCGGATGTCCTGCTCGCCGCCGAGCGCGTGGATCACGGAGCCGGCGGAAAGAAACAAAAGCGCCTTGAAGAAGGCGTGGGTCATCAGGTGGAAAATCGCCGCGGTGTAGGCGCCGATCCCGCAGCCCAGGAACATGTAGCCGAGCTGGCTGACCGTCGAGTAGGCCAGCACCCGCTTGATGTCGGTCTGCACGAGGCCGATGGTGGCGGCGAAGAGCGCCGTCGTGCCGCCGACGACGGCCACGGTCGTCATCGCCGCCGGCGACAGGTCGTAAATCGTATGGTTGCGGGCGATCATGTAGACGCCGGCGGTCACCATCGTGGCCGCATGGATGAGCGCGCTGACCGGCGTGGGGCCTTCCATCGCGTCCGGCAGCCAGGTGTAGAGCGGCAACTGCGCGGACTTGCCGATCGCCCCGACCAGCAGGCAGAGCGCAATGGCCGTCGCCATCTTGGGGGACAACTGGCCTGCATGCGCGAACACCTGGGTGTAGTCCAATGTTCCGAAATTGTAGAACACGAGGAAAATCGCCAGCAGGAAGCCCGCGTCGCCGATCCGGTTTACCACGAAGGCCTTGGTCGCCGCCTTGGCCGCCGACACCTTATCGTAGTAGTAGCCGATCAGGAGATAGGAACAGAGCCCGACGCCTTCCCACCCGATGAAGAGCACCACATAGTTGTTGCCCATGACGAGCAGCAGCATCGAGACCATGAAGAGATTCATGTAGGTGAAGAAGCGCGTGAAGCCTTCTTCGCCGTGCATGTAGCCGACCGAGTAGAGATGGATCAGGAACCCGACGCCGGTGACGACCAGCAGCATGATGCAGCTGAGCGGATCGATCAGGAAGGCGAGGTTGATGTTCAGGTCGCCGCCGAAGATCCAGCGGTAGGCGATGACTTCGCGCACCCCGCCGGTCTGGAGCTGATCGGCAAACACCACCAGGGCGGCGGCGAAGGACAGCCCGACCGAGCTGCAGGCGATGCGGCCGGCGATGTCGTGCGAATAACGGCTCCCCAGCAGGCCGTTGAGCAGCACCGCCACGAGGGGGAACACCGGGATGGCAATGATGAGCCAATCGTACATAAAGTGCGCAGAGGCTTATGGCGTATGGCGTACGGCCGAGCTTCTCGCTCGCTCGCAGACCATTTGCCATAAGCTATATGCCATTCGCTCTTCCATTCCTCGCTACCACTTCAACAGGTTCATTTCGTCCACATTCGTCGAGATTTTTCCGCGGAACACCACGATGATGATGGCCAGCCCCACGGCCGCCTCGCCGGCGGCAATCGCGATCACGAACAGCGCGACGATCTGGCCCGCCATGGACTCCAGATAATGCGAGAACGCGACGAGGTTGATATTGGCGGCGTTCAGCATGATTTCCACCGCCATCAGGACGATGATGAAGTTCCGGCGGATCAGCACGCCGATCAGGCCGGTGGCGAACAGGATCGCGCTGACGGCCACGTAGGCGGCCAGGGGGACCGTGGTCATTCGCCCTCCGCATCGGCCGCCGTCGGCGTCTTGGCCAGGACGATCGCGCCGATGATCGCGCCCAGCAGGAACACGCCGACGATTTCGAACGGCAGGAGATACTCGCTGAACATCTTGATCCCGACCGCGTAGCTGTCCCCGTCCTTCAGGATAGCCGAAGACGGCGCATCGCCCCTGGCGCCGGCGAACGGCGACCGCAACACCAGCAGCACCAGTTCGCCGCAGATGGCCACACCCGCAAACAGCAGCACCGCGTACTTCGTGTGCAGGTAGCGTTCCTCGCTCTTGAGATTCAGCAGCATCAGGACGAACAGGTAGAGCACGAGGATCGCGCCCGCATAGACGATGACCTGCACGGCGAACAGGAACTCGGCATTGAGCAGCACGAACAGCCCGGCCACATGCAGCAGCAGCGCCAGCAGCGCCAGGCCGCAATGGACGGGATTCCGCAGCGCGACCGTGAGTATCCCGGCCAGGATGCTCACTACGGAAAAATAGACGAAAAAGACAGGGACCATCGTGTTGTGCAATCAGGTCAAATGTTTGGGTGGCGGCTGCGTGGACTGCTTCACCGACTGGGGAAAGAAGTAGCGGTAATCATGGTACATCTGGTCGTTCTTCTCCTGGCCATGCGCGTACAGATACTTCTTGCCGTCCTCGAGATGCTGCTCGCCGATCTGGTAGAGCCGCTTCTTGTCGAACAGCAGCGTCCGCTTGTCATGCGTGGAAAACTCGTACATCTTCGTCATCGCCAGCGCGTTGACCGGACAGGCCTCCACGCAGTACCCGCAGAACACGCACTTGGTGATGTCGATGTAAAACTCGCTCGCGTACCGCTGCAAGGGCAGCGATTTATCCTCGGCGCTGATCACCTTAATGCAGCGGGAGGGGCAGGCCGCCTCGCAGAGGTCGCAGCCGACGCAGCGCTCCTTGCCGTCGTCGTACCGCAACAGCCCCAGGGCGCCGCGATGCGCATCCGGAATCACCCGTTGCTCGCGCGGGTACTGAAACGTGATCGGCTTGTGGAGCATGTGCTTGAAGGTGACCTTCATCGCGCTCCAGATTTCCGCGAAGAGGGCCGCCTCCCAGACTTTTTTCGCCAGTGCGACAACGCTCATGAGTCCCTCGCGCCCCGCCTTACGCTTTCTCGACGCTCACCGCCGCCTGCTTGAAGTACGGCACGCCCGTGACGGCATCCACCTCGACGGTCATGAAATCCTTGATGGGAGGACTATTGAAGTGCTCCGGATAGAAGCAGGAGCCCGGCAGCACCGAGAGATCGGCCCGAGCGCTCAGTTCCGCCGTCCCTTTCGCCGACCACACGCGGACCCGGTCGCCGTCCTTCAGACCCATCCGCTCCATATCCTGCAGACTCATGTGCAACTGTCCGGCGCTGGAAGCGATCAGCAGCAGGCCGGACGCCTGCGTGGACAATTTGCCGGAATGATAGAGCAGCTGGCCCATCGTCAGGCTGAACCGCTTGCCCCCGTCGGCCGCCTTCTGTTCGGCGCAGTACCTGCCCGCCGCCTCGGCCTGATAGCCGTTGGACAGATATCCGTCCGCGTTCACCGTCACCTTTTTCGGCTGACCCAAATTGTAGTAGCCGGGCAGCAGCTTCATGATTTCGCGCTGGATGTCCTGCGAGGATTCATACTCCATCGAGGCGCAGCCGAGCCCGCTGCCGATGGCCGCCAGAATCTGCCAGTCCGGCAGGCTCTCGCCGATCGGGTCCATGGTCTGGCGAATGCGCTGGACCTTGCCGTCCTGGCTGGTCATCGTGCCGTCCTTCTCGGCGAAGGTGCAGGCCGGCAGCACGATATGCGCGAGCTGCGCCGACTCCGTCATGAACGGATCCTGGACGATCAACAGTTCCAGTTTCTCCAGCGCCGGCTTGACCTCCGCAGACGCCGGCAGCGTGCCCAGCGGATTTTCACCGACGAGATAGAGCGCCTTGATCTCTCCGTTCCGGCATTTCTTGAGAATGTCCATGAGCCCTGCACCGACGCCCTTGTTCGGAAGCGGCGTGCTCCAGGCCTTGGAGAACTTCGTGCGGGCCTCGTCGCTGTCGGACGGGACCTGGCCGGGGAGAAATTCCGGCGACGTGCCCATGTCCACCGCGCCCTGCTCGTTGGCTTCCTCGGTCACCGTATTGATGCCGCAGCCGGGCCGGCCCAGCTTGCCGGTCACCCACAGCAGGTCGATCAGCGCGAGCACGTGCTGGTAGCCGCCGGGACGGCGGACGATGCCCTCCCCGCAGATGATCACCGAACGCGGCGCTTCGGCGAAGACCGAGGCCGCCTCGTTGATCTGCACTTTCGACACGCCGGTCGCGGATGCGACGGCGTCGAGCGAGAGCCCCGCCACCGCCTGCTTGAGCGCGGCGAAGGCCTGCGCATGCCTGCCGGTGACGTCCGTGTCGATCAGGTCCTGCTCGATGACGGACTTGACGAGCCCCTTCACGAACAGGCCTTCCGTGCCCGGCTTCACCAGCATCGGATGCGACGCCAGCTTGGCGAGGTTCGTGTTGGCCGAATCCACGACGATCACCTGCGACTTGTAGACGCGGATCGCCTCCTTGACCCGCAGGCTGAAGACCGGATTCGTCTCCGTGATGTTGGAGCCCACCACTAGGATCGACTTGGCCTTCGTGATGTCCGCCGAATCGTTCGTCATCCGGCCCACGCCCAGCGCATGCTGCGCCGCGTGGACGAAATTGAGGTGCCCGTACCGCGCGCTGCTGTCGAGGTGGTTGGTCCCGATCGCGGCGCGCATCAGTTTCTGGAACAGATACAACTCCTCGTTGCTGCAGCGGGCGGTGATCAGCCCCGCGATGGCGTTCGGCCCGTACCTGGCCTTGATGTCGGCCAGGCGGCCGACCACCGTCTCGACCGTTTCGATCCACGGCGATTCCGTCAGCTTCCTGTCCTTCCGGATCAGCGGCTGCGTGAGGCGCGCCTTGCTGTCGATGAACTGGAAGCCGAACCGGCCGCGCACGCAGAGCCCGCCATGCCCCTTGGCCGTTTCCGACCGGTCGCCCCATTTGTTCTTCCAGGACAGCGGCGAGGTCACGCGGACGACTTCGTTGTCCTTGGTCTCGACGTGCATCTGACAGCCGTCACCGCAATAGTTGCAGGTGGTCGTCGTTTTCTTGAGCTGCCAGGGCTTGTACAAGTACTTGGAAAATTTGTTCGTGATCGCGCCGACCGGGCAGACCGCGAGGCAATCGCCGCAAAATTCGCAGGCCAGCGGAGCATCGCCCTTCGCCACCACCTGGGTGAACCCGCCCTTCTTCATGAACTGGAGCGCGTCGATCATCAGCACGTCCTTGCAGATGTTGATGCACTCGCCGCAGGCGATGCAGCGGTTCATATTGAAGTCGAGCACGAGGCTGCGGGTATCCTCGGGGATCAACTTCTGCTTGGCGTTGGCCAGAGTGGTGACCTGGTGCTGGAACGCCATATCCTGGAGTTCGCAATGGCCGTCCGCATCGCAGACCGGGCAGTCCAGCGGATGGACGGAGAGATGTTTTTCGACCGCCTTTTTTCTGGCCTGGAACAGGTCGTCGCCCTCCGTGCGGATGATCATGCCGGCCGTCGCCTTGGCCGTGCAGGAGCGGACCGGCGCCTTCTTGCCCTCCTGCATCACGAGGCACATGCCGCAGGAGCCGAAGGGATCGAACGTATAGTGGTAACACATGGCCGGGATGATCTTGCCCGTGCTCGAAATCACGTCGTAGAGCGACACGCCGTCCTTGGCCGTGACGGTCTTGCCGTCGATCGTCAGATCGATCGACGCCGCTTCAACGTCAGGATTGGTTGCCGGTTTTAAACCCATAGTTTCCCCAAGTACGATTTAGTGATTTGGCGATTTCGTGATTGATTCGGATCGGGAACTTTACCAAATCGCCAGATCATCAAATCACCAAATTCTTCAGCGGTCGCACTCGCCCATCACGATGTCATAGGTCCCGAAGATCGTGACCGCGTCCGCGATCATGTACCCGCGCGACATGTGATCGAACGCGCCCATATGAATAAAGGAGGGCGAGCGGATCTTCATCCGGTAGGGCTTCCCGCCTCCCGTGCTGACGATGTAAAATCCGAGCTCCCCCTTGTGGGCCTCGGTGCCGCAATAGATTTCGCCCGGAGGCGCGTCGAACCCCTGCGAGAAGAGCTTGAACTGCTGGATCATGGAGTCGAGGTTCGTAAAGACGCGATCCTTCGGCGGCAGCGTGACGCTCGGCACGCTGGCCATGATCGGCCCCTCCTGCATCTGGTCCAGGCATTGCTTGATGATCTTGACGCTCTCGTACAGTTCCATCACACGGATCCAGTACCGGTCATACGTGTCGCCGTTCTTGCCGACCGGCACGTTGAACGCGCACTTGGGATAGGCCGCATACGCCTCGTATTTCCGAAGATCGTAACCCACGCCCGAGCCGCGCAGCGTCGGGCCGCTGAGCCCGAAGCTGAGCGCGTCCTCCGCCGAAATCACCGCTACGCCCTTGGTCCGCGCCAGCCAGATGCGGTTCTTCTCCAGGAACACCTGATACTCGTCGATCTTGGGCGGGAAGTAATCGAGAAACGCCCGCAACTTGGCGATCAGCGACGGCGTGAGGTCGCGCTCGACGCCGCCGATGCGATACCAGCTCGTCGTCAGGCGCGCCCCGCACAACTCGTCGAACCAGTCCAGCAGGATCTCACGGTCCCGGAATGTGTAAAAGAACACCGTCATCGCGCCGATGTCGAGCGCCTGCGTCCCCAGCCAGAACTGGTGGCCGATGATCCGCTGCACCTCCGCCACGATCGTCCGAAGATACTCGGCCCGCTCCGGCACCGTGATGTTCATGAGCTTCTCGACGGCGCGGCAGTAGGCGAAGTTGTTGTACATCGCGCAGACGTAATCGAGGCGGTCGGTATGGGGGATGAACTGGTGGTAGGTGCCCTCTTCGGCCAGCTTTTCGACGCCGCGATGCAGATAGCCCATGACCGGCGTGGACTTCACGAGCCGCTCGCCCTCCAGCTCGAGAATGACCTTCAGCACTCCGTGCGTGCTCGGATGCTGCGGCCCCATGTTGAGCAACAACTCTTCCGTGCGCTGCAGCGGCAGCGTCGCGGTTTCCGGATGCTCCGGGTCCACCTTATAGATGGTGTCGCGCTGGTCTTCGAACCGGTAGGTTTTTTCCGTGTCGCGCACGCTAGACCTTCTCGTTCAAAAACTCGAACGTGTCCCGCCAGCCCTTGCCCTGCAGCGGAAAATCCTTCCGCAAGGGATAGCCCTCGGTATAGTCACCAGGCAATAAAGATTCCGGCGCTCTCATCGTCGTTTCAGGCCTTCTCGTTGAGAAATTCGAACGTATCTCTCCACCCTTTACCCTGCAACGGGAAATCCTTCCGCAAGGGATAACCCTCGGCATAGTCATCCGGCATCAGAATCCGGCGCAGGTCCGGATGGTTCCGGAACCGGATGCCCATCATGTCGTAGACTTCCCGCTCCATGAAATTGGCGCCGTGCCAGATATCCGTCAGGGAATCCACCAGGCAATCCGATTCGGGCACACGGGTCTTCAGGCGAATCCGGTGCCGCTTGCGGATCGACTGCACTTCCCACACCACTTCGAAGCGCTCCTCGTCGTCCGGCCAGTCGACGGAGCTCACATGCACCATGTAATCGCAATCGATTTCGGGATCGCGCCGCAAAAACCGAGCAATGGCGTGCACGCTCTCCCGCTTGACCGTCACCGCCAGATCGCCGCGCCATTCCACGGCGTCGACGAATCCGTCCGGAAACTCCCGCTTGATGCGTTCGGCGAGGGGATGCATAATTAAAATAGGTTGAGGTTCAGGTTAAGGCTGAGGTGAATCATGACCAATCCTTAACCTCAACCTAAGCCTCAACCTTCCCTTTCACCTGTTCCGGCTGCTTCGTGAACACACGCCTTTGCATGATGCGCTCCTGCAATTTCAAAATGCCGTCGAAGAGCGCCTCGGGAGTCGGCGGGCAGCCCGGCACGTAGATGTCCACGGGCACGAACCGGTCCACGCCCTGCACCACGCTGTAGCTGTCGTAGATATTGCCGGAGGTCGCGCAGGAGCCCATCGCGATCACGTACTTCGGTTCCGGCATCTGGTCGTAGATTTTCCGGATCACCGGCGCCATGCGCCGGCAGACCGTGCCGGCCACGATCATCAGATCGGACTGGCGCGGCGAGGCGCGGAAGACGCCCGCGCCGTAGCGGTCCATGTCGTACCGCGAGGAGACGGCGGCGATCATCTCGATCGCGCAGCAGGCCAGCCCGAAGGTCATCGGCCACAGCGAGCCCTTGCGCGCCCAGTTGACGGCCCTCTCGATCGTCGTGGTGATGACGTCGATGTCTCCGTCCTTCTGATGCCGGCCGAGTTGAATTAAACCCATGAGTCAGTCCTTCAGGTCGTAAAGTCATCAAGTCCGAAAGTCTCCAGTCCAGACTTGAAGACTTTATGACTTTCCAACTTTACAGACACTTTTTTCAGTCCCACTCCAGCGCTCCCTTTTTCCAGGCATAGACATAGGCCACAACGAACAGCGCGATGAAGATCAGCATTTCGATCAAGCCGACGAGGCCGATTTTGAAAAAGGTCACGGCCCAGGGATACAGAAAAATGACTTCGATATCGAAAATGACGAACAGCATGGCAAAAATGTAATACCGGACGGGAAACGGCATGCGGGCGTCCGAGAACGGCTCGCTGCCGCATTCATAGGTGCTGAGTTTTTCAGATTCCGGATACTTCGGTTGGACGAAATAACTCAGGACAAGCGTCACGACGCCGAACGCCAGCGCAATCCCGATAAAAAGCAGAACCGGAAAGTACCGGCCCAAATAGTCGAGGAGCTGTTCTGATCCCGCCATGCGAACCCCTTGAACTTTCAGGGCTAAGGCGTGCATGGTAGTCGAATGATTCCAGTCAAATCAAGCGTTCAAAGGGCCTACGCTGGTTCAACCCCAAAAGCCCCAGAGGCAATGACTTGAGATGGAAGTTATTGTTTTCTTGGGACTGCGCGGCCCACCTCCCAATGGCGGGCACCTTCCTCACCAGGTTGGTCCGGATTATAGGGGAAAGCACGACGAACGAACTGCCCGTGAGACCGCCTACCGCACCTTTCGCATACGGCTCGACGGCATGCGCAGCTTGGAGGGAACATCGGGACGGCGCACATCCCATTCGGCGGTCAGCGGCGAGAGCGCTTTGGCCTTTTTGCGTCGATGGATCTGGGTTTCGATCCGGCGTGGAGGGGCGTCGGGAGCAGGCGTGCCGTCCGGTCGAGATTGCTGGTGTTCACCCATCACTGCACAGGCTCCATAACATCGGGGAACCGGCTACGGCGTCACCCTACCACGCCCGGGCGGTGCCGATCAAACGTCGCAATTTCATGGGCTTTGCTTGACAATGCGCGTTGATTTGTTATTGTGTGCGCAAAACGGTTGGAGGAGACACTCGACAATGACGAAGCTCGGCGCACGCCTTTCGGCAGTCCTCGCAGGCATCCTGTTTGGCCCGATGATCGCCGTCGCCGCAGATCCCTTGTCTCTCGACATACCCAGCACAGGCACGCTCATGGAAGCTGCCCCCCCCACGAGGAGCTTCCCCGCCGGCTTTATTCGTCCTGCCACACCGTACGACGCGCTGGTCAGTCAGATCACCGGCGACAACCAGATAACCGGCAACAGGCGGCTGCTTGGTTCGGGCGATCAGATTTATCTGGAATTGGCGAAGCCTCAGGAGGTCGCCCCAGGCGACAAATTCACCATCTATCGGAGGCTCAAGAGAGTCTTCCATCCGACCCGCGGCCGCTATCTCGGCGATCTGACCGCTGTCCTCGGCGTGGTGAAAGTAGTCCGGGTGACGGACGGCAAAGCGACCGTAAAAATTATCAACTCCTACGACGCGATCTATCCCGGCGACGGCGCCATGCGCCAGCCGGCTTCTCCCCAACCGGAACCTGCGTCTTCAGGGCAATCGCTGCCGGAGGGAACCGGCTTGATCATAGAAATTCCGCCCGGGCAGAACCTGATCGCACAAGGCAATGTGGTCTATATTGATTGGGGGCGTAACGAAGGCGTGAAGCTCGGCGACCGACTGGAGGTGTTACGGGAAAAAGCCAACATTCCACTTCAGGTCATCGGCGAGTTGGAAGTTATCGCCGTTGAGGACCTGACTTCCACGGCGCGCATCTCCCGTTCGCTCGCTCCTATTCAACGGGGTGACCTCTTCGCCTCCAAATCCACGCAGCAGACGCAGCTCGGCCTAGACGTGCCCCCTTCCCCGCAAGCTCGGAAAGACACCCTCTTTCAGGAGATGACGAAACCGGCACCGGCCGCCGAAGCTGTTCAGGAAGCGCATGCCGCGCCGCAGTCGCGTGACATCGAACGCGAACTGGCGCAACTGGCAAGGCAATTGGAGTTCGAACCAGGCAGCGCGCCGGCGACAGCCGCCGGCCTCCCGATTCTGAACAGGATGAAAGCGCTCCTGAAGGAAGTGCCGGACAGGCGGGTGGTTGTGAAGGGGTATACGGATAACCAGAAGGTTGGTCCCTCGCTGAAAGAGCTGTACAATTCAAACCAGGAATTGTCACGCGCACGTGCTGCGGCGGTGGCCGACTCTCTCGCCGGGGAAGGAGGAGCCAATCCTCAGAACATCTCGGTGGTCGGGTATGCGGACGCCAAACCTGTGGCCAGCAACAGCACGGAAACGGGACGCAAGAAAAACCGCCGGATTGAAATTCAGTTGCTCCCGGCCGAACTGCCATCTGCTCCGGCACCGGCAGACGTCATGACGGAACCAGCTCCAGGCATCGCCGCCCCGCCTGCTCCGTAACCTTCCTTGCGGGGACAATTGTTCCCCGCCCTTTCGCGCTGCTAGAATGCCCCATGCCCTCGCAAGGCCGCGCGCCTGATTCTGGATTCGTCTCAATGTCCGACGGTTCCGCCTTCGCCGACGTCATTGTGCCACGACACCTGCATCGCACATTCACCTACGGCATCCCGGAATCACTCCGGTCGCGCATTCGCGTCGGCAGTCTCATTCGTGTGCCGCTGGGTCCGAGCACGGTCACGGGCGTTGTCGTGGCGCTCTCCGCCCAAAGTCCGCCGCTGTACGCGGCGCCCCGTGCGACGCCGATTCACGTCCGCGACATCCTCGCCGTCATGGACGGATCGGCCGGTGCCGCGATTCCACCGGACGTCCTGGAGCTCACCCGGCTGGTGTCGGAGTATTATCTTGCTCCGTGGGGACAGTGCCTGCGCCCGATCCTGCCGGTCATGCCCGGCGCGCGGGAGCCGACGCGCGTCCGTCGAACGCTCGAAACCCGTCAGGAACCATCCGTCTCCGTCTCTCCAGCCGGTTCGGTTCCGTTGCCGGCGATCGTGACGCCGTCATGGTGGCCCCGCTTCCAGGAGGCGCTGGCCGCGCACCGTCACGAAACGTTTCTCGTTGAAGACGCTCCGCTGCGCCGGTGGGCAATTCTATTGAAGGCCGCCGAGGCCGCCCTGGCGAATCGGAAGACCGTGCTGCTCATTTCACCGGAAATCCGCCGCGTGGCGGCGCTGGCGGCGCTGAGCTCCCGACACTGGCCCGATCGCGTCGCGCAATTCCACAGTGAATTGCACCCCGCCGCCCGTGCAAGCGAATGGCGCCGCATTCAGCGCGGCGAGGCCGACATCGTGGTCGGCACACGGTCCGCCGTCTTTGCGCCCCTGCAGGCCCCCGGCCTGATCTGCGTGGACGACGAAGACGATCCCTCGCTCAAGGAAGAACAGGAACCACACTACCATGCGCGTGAAGTCGCCGCGATGCGGGCCCGGCAGCACGGCGCGGTACTCCTGCTGGGCACGGCCCATGCTTCGATCGACACGTGGCAGCGCATCGCGCGATCGCCGGAACTCTCCGCGCCGGCGCCTCACACCGCCGTCCATCTGGTGGATCTGCGAAAAAGCCCTCCGCGCACCCTGCTGTCGGAGCCGATGCGTGCCGGCATCCGGGCGGCTCTGGACGCCGGAACGGGCGCAATCCTGTTCGCGAACCGGAAAGGATTTGCGTCCGCACTCCACTGCCGGGATTGCGGCGCCTCTCCGGCCTGCGCGCGCTGCAGCGTGGCGTTGACTCTCTATAAGCGCGCCAACCGCATGGCCTGCCGCTATTGCGGCGCGTCCCTCCCCATCCCCGACACCTGCCCGACCTGCCGGTCCTCGCGCGTGGAGCCGGTCGGCTCCGGCACAGAACGGCTGGAAGAGGAACTCCGCCGGTTGTTTCCCGAAGCGCGCATCGGCCGGCTCGATCGCGACACCGCGCGTACGCCCGAACAGGCGGCGCGAAGTCGGAACGGCATTGCCGCCGGAGAGCTGGATATCCTGATCGGCACCCAGTTGTTGTTTCAGGACCTGCCCGTCCAACCGGCCGGCTTTGTCGGCATTCCCTACGCGGATACGGGTCTCCACCGCCCTGATTTTCGCTCCGCCGAGCGGACCTATCACACGCTGCGCGATGCCGTCGGCCTGGCGCGCGCGGACGGCCAGGTCGTCCTGCAGACGATCCTGCCGGATCATCACGTGATCGCCTCGATCGCGTCCGGCGATCCGGCGCGATTCTACGAGCAGGAACTGGCCTTCCGGCATGCCCTGGGCTACCCGCCCTTCGCGCATCTGATCAGCCTCTGCGTATCCGGGAAAACGGAAGCCGCCGTCCGCGCGGCGGCGGAACAATGGGCGGCGGCTGTGAAGGAACAGGGCAGGAAGCGCCCGGATCAGATCACCGTGCTGGGCCCCATTCCCGCCTCGGTTGAACGGATCCGCGGACGCCATCGCTGGCAGATCCTCGTGAAATCGCCGGACGGAGACTCAGCGCGGCAGAGCGTGAAGGCCACCCTGGAAACCATCGAGGCCGGCAAGGAGCATCGCAAGCTGAAATTCGATGTGAACGTTGATCCGATGGAATTAGGATAGCGTCCTGTCGTCTCCCTGCTCCAGGAACGCGGACGTATGGGAAAGGCTTCCTGGTTGGCTCGCCGTGCTCGCGCAACGCGCGGGATGGAAAGATGAGCTAGCGGTCTGGTTCCCTTCCTTGCTCGCAGAGGCCGCACCTGCACACCCGCCCACCCCAGGCGTGCCAAGACGCGCCTCTTTCCCGTGGCAGAATGTGCTCCCTCGATGCGCGCAGTCGGAGGCAGGGCGGCCTGGTTGATCCCCGTGCTCGCGCAACGCGCGGCCTCAGAAGGCCCTCGTT
>Ga0155970_147_pt1 | contig 17232 bp, 14 predicted proteins | sample RifCSPlowO2_02_FD_107624 | JGI IMG/M metagenome (GOLD analysis project Ga0155970, IMG submission 107624) | Nitrospirae bacterium RIFCSPLOWO2_02_FULL_62_14
ATCGTGCGCGCTCGCTCGGAATACTTGAAGACGAACGCCGCATGGAATCCGACGTCCTGGACGAGCCGGCAGGTGTCCAGAAATTCCTCGTCTGTCTCGCTGCAGAATCCGCAGATAATGTCGGTGGTCAGGGCAATCCCGGGATTGCGCCGCCGGATGTCGTCCACGAGAGCCAGGTATTCCTTCCGAGTGTAGGAACGTCCCATCAAATCCAGGACCCGGTCGTTGCCGGATTGCAGCGGCAGGTGAATGTGCTTGCAGATTTTCGGGTGGCCGGCGACTGCGTCCAGCAGAGCCGGAGGGAAATCCTTGGGGTGGGGCGAGGTGAACCGCACCCGTTCGATGCCCGGCACGTCCGCGACGGCAGTGATGAGATGCGCAAAGTCCCAGTTTCCGAATAGATACGAGTTGACGTTCTGCCCCAGCAGCGTGACCTGCTTGTGCCCCTGCGCGACCAGATGCTCCGTTTCCCGGATGACGCCCTGCGGATCGCGCGACCGTTCCCGCCCGCGCGTGTAGGGGACGACGCAGAAGCTGCAGAAGTTGTCGCATCCGCGCATGACGGCGAGCCAGGCATTGATGCCGTCGGTCCGCTCGGGAAGGATGTCGTCGTAGGTTTCGTACTCCGACAAATCGACGGCCAGGCCACGCGGCTTTGAGCCCTGTTCCTGGGCTTCGATCGCCTGCATCAGGAGATCAGGGAGGCGCCGGTACGAATCCGGACCGGCCAGCACGTCCACGAGCGGTTCGGTTTCCATCAGCTCTTCCTTGAGATTTTGCGCCATGCAGCCGAGCACACCCACCACGAGATGGCGCTGCCGCTTGATGGCCCGCAAATCAGACAGATGGCTGTAGACCTTCGTGTGGGCGTTCTCGCGGACCGCGCAGGTGTTCATCAGAATCACGTCGGCCCGCTCGCGGTCTTCGGTAAAGGTAAACCCGCGGGCCTTCAACAGCGAGCGGACGAGTTCGGTGTCGTACTCGTTCATCTGGCAGCCGAAGGTTTCGATGTGCACGCGATGCGCGCGATCGATTTTGACGAGGTTCATCAGTGCTTCCGCTCCAGAACCCAGGAGGATGTTCCATCGGAGCAATGGATCTTCCCGTCGTATTTCAGTTCGCCGGTGAACTCATGCCAGGTGCCGTCCGACAGCAATTGCTTCCCGCTGAAGCGCATGTCCTCGCCGAGCGCGGTTATCTCAAAGACCAGGTCGTCCCTGTGAATCGTCGCCCGGCTGGAGCTGATGGCCTTGCCCTTTGGGCCGTCAATGATGAAGTCGTAACCCTGATGAGGGCTGGTCCAGATCCCGTCGAACGGACCGTCAATGAGCGGAGGCGGCCCTCCGGTTCCGTAGGCGAAGGTGGCGCTGATGGCAATGAACAATCCTAGTTGGCCTATTCGGCCGATTTGGCCGATCCGGAAAATGGAGGTCAACATACAAGCCTCCCGACGGCAAGGCCGTCCATGGCCCCCTCGATCAGGGCCGGCACGAGCCGGTTGGTGAGGTCATTGTTGGTTGTCACGCCGACGCGCATATAGTTGTTCGTGAGGCCAGTCCAGCGTTCCGCATCGTCCTTCGTTTCGAATAATACATCAACCGTCTGTCCGACGTAGCGTTGGTAAAAAGCCAGGCGCTTGGCACGCGACAGGTCTGCAAGGGTCTTGCTGCGAGATTTGATGGTCGTTGCGGGCACCGTTTCCGTCGCTCGGGCGGCGGCGGTGCCTGGACGCTTCGAGTAGGTAAACACATGGAGGTAGGAGAAGGGCAGGTCGGTTGCCGCTGCGAGCGTATTGGCAAACCGGGCGTCGCTTTCTCCGGGAAATCCCACCAGCACGTCGGTGCCGAGCCCCAGGTCGGGGATCAGGCGGACCACCCTGTCGACGAACGCCGTGTATTCCTGCACCGTGTATCGCCGGTACATGGCGCGGAGAATGTCATCGTCTCCGCTCTGAAGGGGAAGATGCAGATGGCGGCAGAGTTTGCTCGATGCGGCCATGTATTCCAGGAACTCATCTGAAATCGTGGTGGGCTCGATGGAAGAGATCCTGATGCGGTCCAGTCCCCCGATCCGCTCCAGCCGCTGAATCAATCCGAGCAGGGAGCAGCCGTCCTGTTCATACCGGCCGATGTTCACGCCGGTCAGGACCAGTTCCCGGTGCCCGCGCGCCACGAGCGCTTCCGCTTCGCGGATCGTATCGTCCAGCCGGCGGCTGCGTTCATGCCCGCGGGCAAAGGGAATCAGGCAGAAGGAACACATGAAGTTGCAGCCGTCCTGGATTTTGAGATTCGCGCGCCGGGAGTCGTAGTCGCCGGTTCCGTCCAGCGCGAAGTCCTCGCGGTCCAGCGTTTTCGTGTGCAGCAGGGACGGAGCCGGTTGCTTCCTGAGCGCCGGCGGCGGCGGCAGGTGGACGGGCAGCGACATTTTGTGCTGGTTGCCGACGATCAAGTCGATGCCGGGCACCTGACGCAGCGCCTCGACGCCGGTCTGGGCGTAGCAGCCGGTCACGGCCACGAAGGCCTGAGGCGAATGACGGAGCGTCCGGCGAATCTCGTAGCGGCAGATCCGTTCCGCTTCGTCAGTGACGGTGCAGGTGTTGAGCACCAGCAGGTCGGTCGGCTGGCCGTACTCCACGATCCGGTAGCCGTCGTGTCGCAGGCGATCGGCGAGCAGCGCCGTTTCCGCCTGGTTCAGGCGGCAGCCGAGCGTATGAAGCGATGCGCGGAGACGTTCGGTCTTCATCGAGCCCCATTATATGGAGGAGCGCACGTGGACGGCAAGGAGCGGCTGTGCTAGGATGCCTCCCGCGTGTTGCCTGTCTTGCCGGTACTACGCTGAGGGGCACGGTATGGTGAGTGCAAGAATCCTGTTCGTCGGTGCCTGCCTGCTGCTGTCGTCGCTCAGTGTGCCTGCCGCCGCGTCGAAAGACTATCTTCCCGCCGAGCCGGACACCAATTTGCGCGTGGACGAGATCTATGACCACGAGTCCCGGTTGTTCATCATGCTCTATTCGTTGAAAGGCGACGGCGTGGTGGATTACATCACCGGCCGGTCCGTGGTCGAATATACGCGCAGCAACTACGGGAATCCGGTCTACTACACTGAACACCAGCCTCTGTTTTTTTGGTGGAACCACACGATGTGGAACGATCCGACGATGGACGGAGTCAACGGCAACGAACGGGTCTACCAGGAAAACATCGACTTCGACCTGTCCCGCTACAAGCCCTGCACCTTCAACGGCCAGCCTTGTTAACTGAGTTCATGGCCAGTCTGCCCCGGGTCGAGTGAAGCAGCTCTCTCTGCCGGCGTTCCTTCGCACCGGCCGTCTTGGTGTCATGCTGCCGCTGGGGTTTGCGTCCGGGCTGCCGCTCGCGCTGACAGCCGGGACCTTGCAAGCGTGGCTGACGGACGAAGGCGTCGATTTGTCGACGATCGGCTGGTTCGGGATGGTCGGCCTTCCGTACGCGCTGAAATTTCTATGGGCTCCGTTCATGGACCGGCTTGTTCCGCCCTGGCTGGGGCGGAGACGGGGCTGGATGCTAGTGACGCAGGTCGGGCTCATGGCAGGCGTGCTGGCCATGGCGGCGACGAGCCCGCGGGACGCGCTGCCGCTGTTGGGCGCGTTGGCGCTGATTGTCGCGTTTCTGTCCGCGTCGCAGGACATCGTGTTCGATGCCTATCGGACGGATCTCCTGGCGCCTCAGGAACGGGGCCTCGGCGCGGCGATCTGGGTGGCCGGCTACCGGGTGGCGCTGCTTGCGGCCGGATCAGCCGCCTTGTTCGTCGCGCATTCATTCGGGTGGCCGAGCGCCTATGTCGCCATGGCCGGCTTGATGACGATCGGCCTGGTGACGGTTCTCCTCTGCTCGGAGCCGGCCGCGCCGCCCGCTCTTCCCGCCACCATGGCCGAGGCGGTGTGGGGACCGCTGGCCGAATTCTTTTCCCGTCCGATGGCCGTCGCGCTGATCGGGCTGCTCCTGCTCTATAAACTTGGGGACGCGTTCGCCGCCTCCCTCACGACGCCCTTTCTGATCCAGGGACTGGGATTCGAGAAAACAGACGTGGGGGTGGCGCGCGGGATCGGTCTGGGCGCGACGATTCTCGGCGCCATGGCCGGAGGGGCGTTCATGACGCGGTGGAGTCTGGCCAAATCGCTGCTGGTCTTTGGCGCGGGGCAGGCCCTGTCCAATTTTGCGTTCGTCGCTCTTGCGTTGACCGGCAAGCAGTACGAGATGTTGATTGCCACGGTGGTGATCGAAAATCTGGCCGGAGGGATGGGCACGGCCGCGTTCGTGGCGCTGGTCATGTCGCTCTGCGACCATCGGTTTACGGCGACGCAGTTTGCGCTTTTAACGTCGTTGGAATCGCTCAACCGCATCTGGCTGGGCGTGCCGGCCGCGAAGCTGGTGGAAGCGCTGGACTGGGGGGCATTTTTCTTCGTGACGGTCCTGGCTTCGCTGCCGGGGCTGTGGGTCGCCTGGCGATTGCGCCGTCACTTGCCGGCCTGAATCCGGCGGCCGATGGATCAGGACGTCTTGCGCTGCAGGAACAAAATATAGGCCATGAGCGTGGGCAGGGGGGCGAGCAGGAACGGCACCAGCCACAGCCAGACGTTTTTCCCCCGCACATTGGCCTGATCGATCATCCAGACGAACAGCCAGATGACGAGTCCGGCGTAATTCAGGGTGATCCAGAACGTCGTATGGCTTTTGAGGTGGCTTGTGGCGGCGCCGGGGCCTTCCAGGAGAAAAATCACGATCAGGATGGCAAAGGCGGCCAGCAATCCCAGGACGATGTTTTTGCTCCAGACATACATGGCAGATCCTCCGGGTCGGTTCGATGCGTGCGGGCGGTTGCGCGCAAGATAGGCGACTGACGGTTGATTGTCAACGCGTCTTGACTCGATCCGCTCCGGGCAACATGATGGGGCGGTCATGCAACGGGGAGAAATCTTGAGCAACACGGCTCTTGCCATTGTGGTCGTCCTGCTGGGAATCTGTGTCGCCCTGGTGCTGACCAATCCGACGTCGCAGGACTATGGAGCGTTTCTCCAGACTCAATTCGAGCTGGCGGTGGGGCGGATGGATCAATCCCTCTCGGAGCAGGACCGCGCGATGATGCGAGGCCTCTACGCAACCCAGGGCCCGAAGCTTATCGAGCTGGTGCTGCAGAAATATACCCAGCGGCGCAACTTCGGTTTCTTCTCCCTGTTCGAGTCCCGCGTGCTGGAACAGAAAGTCGTCGTCCTTGGGGTGGCTACCAGGTTTGTTCCCATCAAAGGTGTCGACGAGGCGACGGTGAAGCTGGGACAGCTGGTTTCGACCCTCAAGCGATAGTTTTTCTCTCTTCTTTCGTCAATCCACCGCGAACCAACACCCTGTTTCTGTTAATAAGAAAGAGTGAAAAGGTCAGTTCATCCACTGCCCAAGCAGTGATTTCGTTATTCACAGCTTTTTCAAGCTATTCACATAAAAACCACAATATGTGGTACTTTTTTTCTTGACAGGTACTAGATTTGGGCCTATAGTCCCATCCACTTTTTAATCCTACCGGCCTACTGATTGTCTTACTATTTATGAAGAAACAAAAGAGTGATTTGAATGCTCGGCAAGTATCTGACCAGAAGCCAAAAAGTTATTTTAATTCAACATTATCAATAGGATAAGCGAATATCTCTTTCCATGGGGGTATTCGCCATTTTTTTCTCGAAACGACCTGGGAATGTACCTGCCTAGGGCAGGGTGACCGTATTCGCAGCGATAAGCAAGGAGGATTGACGTGAGGATTGAACGTCGTTTTACGCGGAAAGGGCAGGGTCCCTATGAAGGGATCCTGTTCGCGAAGCGTTCCTCTGAGATCAGGAATCCCGATGGATCGGTTGTCTTCAAGCTCGACAACATTGATGTTCCCGAGCAATGGACTCAATTGGCCATCGACATTCTGGCTCAGAAATATTTCCGCAAGGCAGGCATTCAGCAGATCGGCGCAGACGGGAAGCCCCTCACCGGGCCGGATGGAAAACCGGTGCTGGGTGGTGAGCGCGATGCCCGTCAGGTCTTCAACCGGCTGGCCGGCTGCTGGACGCATTGGGGGAAAACCCACGGCTACTTCAATACCAAGGAAGACGCCACCGCCTTTTACGATGAGATGTGCCACATGCTGGCGCGCCAGATGGCGGCTCCCAATTCTCCGCAGTGGTTCAATACCGGCCTGCACTATGCCTACAACCTCTCGGGACCGGCGCAGGGCCACTATTATGTCGATCCCAAGACCAAGCACATGACGAAGGCGACCAACGCCTTCGAGCACCCGCAGCCCCATGCCTGCCAGCCGTATCATGCCTTGATTTCAACGCCGCAAGGGCCGATGCCGATCGGAGAGATCGTCACGAAGGGACTGATCGGGCTGGAAATCTATGATGGGCGTAGCGACGGCGCCGGGACAACCAAGGTGGTTGCGGTCAAGGAAAACGGGCGCAAGCCGGTCTTTCGAATCCGGCTGAAGAACGGAGCCTGCGTCGAGGCGACAGCCGATCATCTGGTGTACGCGCTGGATAAGCGCCGGTCGGCCGGAGTGTGGCGCAAAGTGGATGAACTGGAACCCGGCATGCGGATGCAACTGTCCACGCAGACCGCGGTGGTTGCTCAGGGCAGTGTGCGGGACGCGGACGAGGCGGCCTTGGCCGGATGGCTGCAGGGCGATGGGTTCGTCGGTCAGTATCAGGAGGGGACGAACCGCAGCCTCACGATCGAGTTCATGACGATCGACAAGGACGAATTCAACTTCGTCCTTGACCGGGTGCAGCGGGTCTTTGCGGGAGTGCATTATCACGTCCGTGCGGTCGAGACGCTGTCGCCCGATCTGGATGTCCGCCGCATTCGTCTCTATGGGGAAGTGCTCCGGCCGTTTGTCGAGAAATATGAACTGTTGCGCGGTGACGCCGACCTCGCGATGCCTGCGGCAATTCGGGCGGCAGGGCGTCAATCGCACGCGGCCTATCTTTCGGCCCTGTTCCAGGCCGACGGGACGGTCAGGCTCCGAAACCGGTCATCCCGCACGGCCGATGTGGTGTTGACGACAATCTCGCAGCAACTGGCGCTCGATGTTCAGACTCTGCTGTTGAATCTCGGCGTCTATGCTCGCATTCAGCGTGGAGTGGAAACGCGGGAAAATCGGCGGACGCCGTATTTTGTTTCCATCGGCTATGCCGAGGCGCGCGCGCGATTCCGTGATCTGATTGGATTCGTGTCGGAGGATAAACGGCAGAAGTTGGAGGCGTCCTGCTCGAACCGATTCCCCGGCAAGCAACTGCCTTCGTTGCGGGAGGAAGTCATCGAGCGGATCGAGGCTGTGGGTATTCAGGATGTCTACGACATTCAGACCGAGAGCGGTCAGTACCTGTCCAATAATGTGATCGTACACAACTGCTTCATCCAATCCATCGACGATGACCTCGTCAACGAGGGCGGGATCATGGACCTGTGGACGAGAGAAGCGCGGCTGTTCAAATACGGGTCGGGGACCGGCACGAATTTCTCCAGGCTCCGCGGCGACAACGAGCCGCTGTCAGGCGGAGGGCGGTCCTCCGGCCTGATGTCGTTTCTAAAGATCGGCGATCGCGCCGCCGGCGCCATCAAGTCGGGCGGGACGACGAGGCGCGCCGCCAAGATGGTCTGTCTCGATCTGGACCATCCCGACATCGAGGAATTTATCGAATGGAAAGTGATCGAAGAGCAGAAGGTCGCCGCCATGGTGGCCGGTTCGAAAATCTGCGCGCAACGCCTCAATGCGGTCCTGAAGGCCTGCCATCTCTCGGACGGGCCGAGCGGCGACAGAGTCGAAACGGATGTGCAGAAGAACCCCGTCCTGAAGGAAGCCATCCGCGCCGCGCGCCAGGCGTACATACCGGAAGCCTACATCCAGCGCATGTTCAGCTATGCCCAGGAAGGCTTCACGCATTTTGTCTTTCACGAGTACGACGTCAACTGGGACGGCAAGGCCTACCAGACGGTGTCGGGGCAGAATTCCAACAACAGCATCCGCATCCCGAACGAGTTCTTCGAGGCGCTGGAAAAAGACGGCGACTGGCAGCTCAAGCGGCGGACGGACGGCAAGGTCACCAAAAAGATCAAGGCGCGCGAACTGTGGGACCGGATCGCCTGGGCGGCTTGGATCTGCGCGGACCCCGGCACGCAGTACGACACGACGATCAACGAGTGGCACACCTGCCCGGAGGACGGACGGATCAACGCGTCCAATCCCTGCAGCGAATACATGTTCCTGGACGACACGGCCTGCAACCTGGCCTCCCTGAACCTCAACCAGTTTTACACGGCGGACGGCCGGTTCAATCTGGAGGATTTCCGCCATGCGGTGAAGCTCTGGACGATCACGCTCGAGATCAGCGTGCTGATGGCGTCCTTCCCGAGCAAGTCGATCGCGCAAAAGAGTTTCATCTTCCGGACGCTGGGCCTGGGCTACGCCAACCTCGGCACCGTCCTGATGCGGCAGGGCATCCCCTACGACTCGCCCAAGGCGCTGGCGATCTGCGGCGCGCTCACGGCGATCCTGACCGGCGAGTCCTATGCGACCTCGGCCGAGATGGCGGCCGAACTGGGCACCTTCGACGGCTATGCGAAAAACCGTGAGCCCATGCTGCGGGTCATGCGCAACCACCGGCGGGCGGCCTACAACGCGGCGCCGGAGGAATACGAAGGGCTGACCGTCAAACCGGTGGGCATTCATCCGGAGTACTGCCCGCCGGAGCTGTTGCTCGGTGCGCGGCGGGCCTGGGACCGGGCGTTGGAGCTGGGCACGGCCTATGGCTATCGCAACGCGCAGACGACCTGTATCGCCCCGACCGGCACGATCGGCCTGGTCATGGACTGCGACACCACCGGCATCGAGCCGGACTTCGCGCTGGTGAAATTCAAAAAGCTGGCGGGGGGAGGGTACTTCAAGATCATTAATCAGAGCCTGCCGCCGGCGTTGCAAACGCTGGGATACACCGAGGCGCAAATTCAGGAGATCGTGACCTATTGCACCGGCCGGCGGACGCTCAAGGGTTCGCCGCACATCAATCACGAGACGCTGCAGGCGAAGGGATTCGACGGCGCGGCGCTGGATTGTCTGGAGGCGGGGTTGTGGCAGGCGTTCGAGATTCAGTTCGCGTTCAACAAGTACACGCTCGGCGAGGAGTTCTGCAAGGAGAAGCTGGGCTTCACGGAGGAGCAGTTGAACGATCCGAACTTCAACATGCTCCGAGTGCTCGGCTTTACGCAAGAGCAGATTATGGCGACCAACGATTACTGTTGCGGCACCATGACGGTGGAGGGGGCGCCGCATCTGAAGATCGAGCATCTGCCGGTGTTCGACTGCGCCAACCGGTGTGGCCGGACCGGCAAACGCTATATCGCGGTGGATGCGCACATTCGCATGATGGCGGCGGCGCAGCCCTTTATCAGTGGCGCGATCAGCAAGACGATCAACATGCCGGCGGACGCGACGGTGCAGGACGTCAAGGAATCGTACCTGCTCGCGTGGCGGCTGATGAACAAGGCCGTGGCGCTCTACCGCGACGGCTCCAAGCTCAGCCAGCCGCTCAACGCCTCCACGGAGGCGGGTGAAGTCATCGAGAGCGGCGACGTGATGAAGGTGGCGGAGAAGATCACCGAGCGCGTGATGGTGCGCTATATCGGGCGCCGGCGCCGGATGCCGGAGCGGCGTGCCGGCTATACCCAGAAAGCCATCGTCGGCGGGCACAAGATTTATCTGCGGACCGGCGAATACGTCGACGGCTCGCTCGGGGAAATCTTCCTCGATATGCACAAGGAGGGGGCGGCCTTCCGCAGCCTCATGAACTGCTTTGCCATCGCGATCTCGCTGGGGCTGCAGCACGGCGTGCCGCTCGAGGAGTATGTCGAGGCCTTCGTGTTCACGCGATTCGAGCCGAACGGGCCGGTCAAACTCAACGAGCGGATCAAGATGTCCACCTCGATCATCGACTACATCTTCCGCGAGCTGGCGATCACCTACCTGGACCGGGGCGATCTTGCGCAGGTGAAGGAAGAGGATCTGCGCATGGACTCGATGGAAAAAGACGAGCAGGACCCGGAGTGCATGGACGCCGAGGACGCTGATGCTGCGTCGCTGGCCACCCTGTCGATCAGCACGGACCGGTTCCCGAAGCGCGAGGGCAAGGGGAACGGCAACGGCCACGGAAGCGGGCATGCCAGCGTCGCGCGCATGGAGATGACGCAGATGACGCGGGAGACCGTCACGCTGACAGCCACGGCGGTTCAGACGCAGCGGCAGACGGCCCGGCTGCAGGGATACGAGGGCGACCCGTGCCAGAACTGCAAGGAGTTCAAGCTGGTTCGAAACGGCACCTGCCTCAAGTGCATGGGCTGCGGTTCGACCAGCGGGTGTTCGTGATGGGGTGTTGCCTGGCACGCCGATGTGCTCGCGCACCGCGCACGCTCAGAAGGTGCTCGCCTCGGGAAAAAGCGCATCCCCGTGGAGAAGCGCCTGTCTTGGCAGGCGCGGGGTGGGTGGGTGCGACGACGCCCGGGGCGGGCGGGTGAGAAGGCAGCGCGCAGTCACGGCATGCCAGGCTCCCCCCTGGAATGTGGGAGTGAAGGAAAAAGAATAGGAGAGTGGAGGGCCGGATGAGCACGATCACGCGCGAAATAGTCACGCAGTCCGCGCATGACCAGGTGGTGAATCTGGTGGCGCAGCGCTGGGCCCGGTCCTGGCAGTGCCAGATCACGATCAACTCCGACGAGGAGCGGGCCAAGTGGACCGAGTCCGACCGGAGCTATGCGGACATCATCGGGTGGTCCTTCAAGGCCGGCCGGAACAAGATGGAGTGGGTGGCGGAAGTGGAAACGGAGGACTCGCTGATGTCGGCCGGGACGGGCGGGCGCTGGCAGGACGATTTGGGGCTGGGCGTTCCACTCTTCGTCTTCGTGCCCAAGGGTCGCCGCGTGCAGGCGCAGACGATCGCGCTGCGGTCCGGCATCACGCTGAACGGGGTCTACGAATATTCCTTCGTCAACGGAGCGTTGCAGCTGTCGTGAAGCCGGCGCCTGTGGCGCGCAATTCATTCGCAAAGGGGGATGCGGCGACGGCTGCATCCCCCTTTTTCGTTGGGAGCCGGAGAAAACAAGGTATAATCGCGGCGTGACGATTGATCGGGCGCATGTGGAGAGCGAGTGGCGTGTCCGCGGGTTCAGCTGCGGGCTCTGGGTTGACCCGCCCGGGCAGGTATGGGAAGACTATGTCCATGCGACCGATGAACTGCTGATGGTCCTGGAAGGCGAATTGGAACTGGAGATGCAGGGCCGCACGTTCCGGCCGAGGAACGGCGAAGAGATTTTGATTCCGGCGCGCGCGATCCATTCGGTCCGCAACGTCGGCGGGACGACGACACGGTGGCTCTACGGTTATAAAAACGGTTAGTCAGGAGGAGGAGAGAACAAGATGCCGATCGCAACGCAATTTGTATTGAGCCTGGAAAGCAAGCCGGGCGTGCTGGCGAGGATCGCCAAGGCCTTCGGCTCGAAGGACGTGAACATCAAGGCCTTCTGCGCCTGGGAGCAATCCGGCCAGTCCGCCGGGAAGGACAATATGCGCGTGGTCGTGTCGGACGTCGAAAAGGGCCGCGCGGCGCTCAAGGCCGAGAAGATTGATTACTACGAGGAACAGGCGCTGGTGTTGAGTCTCGAGAACAAGCCGGGGGCGCTGGGAGATGTGGCGCAGCACCTGAGGGATGCCCACATCAATATTACGTGCGGATATTGCACACCGTCGCGGGAGGGCAAGCGGGCGATCGTGGTGCTGTCGGTGTCCGACGTCAAAAAGGCCCAGGAAGTTCTGCGAGGCGAATCCTTGGATGAGATTTGACGGATGCTGAAAAAGGCCTCCAGCATCGTTCTCGGTCGTTCGTTCCCCTCAACGTACCGATCTAAGCCTACTAGAGGCAAAGTAATTATTCGCTCGCATGTGATCGAAGCGAGCGGTTCAAGCAAAGCTTGGTATGTACCTCCTCGGTCCCTCACTCCTTGCGGCCTTGCCATGGGAAAAAGCGCGTCTTGGCGCGCGTGGGTGGGCCGGGTGAGACAAGACCTTTTTGAGCATCCTGTTCGGCGACGCACCTTGCCGATCCTCTTTATTCTCCTGCCCTCGTTGCTCTTCTACGGCTGCGGAACTGCGTCGACGCCACGCTATGCTCCCGCTGCCGGCTATCCCGTCGGTTTTACAGAGCGGGGGGTGGCTTCCTGGTACGGCCCCGGATTCCACGGTCGCAAGACAGCCAATGGTGAAACCTACGACATGCATCAGTTGACCGCCGCCCACCGGACCCTCCCTTTGGGCTCGGTGGTTCAGGTCCGATCCCTGTCGAACGGCCGGTCGGTGACCGTCCGGGTGAATGACCGCGGGCCCTTTGCCAGGAACCGGATCCTGGACCTGTCTCAGGCCGGGGCCCAGGCGCTCGGCATGATCGGCACCGGGACGGACCAGGTCGAGATCCGGGTGGTCGCCTATCAAGGGCGGGCCGGGGCTATGGGGTACCTTCGCGTCCAGGTGGCCTCCTTTGCCGAGCAGGCCAATGCCCAAGCCCTGACCGTCAGGCTCCGAAGCCACTATTCCGATGTCCGGATAGAGGTTGTTGACTTGGCAGAGGGGCGGCGCTACCGGGTCCATGTGGGACGGTTCACCTCGGAACAGCAGGCGGAGGCGGTCGCCAGCCGCCTGGAGGCGCAGTTCCAGGTTGATCCATTGGTCGTCCGTGATGACACATAAGTCAATCTGAGTTTAATACAAGTCGTTGTTTATACAGGAAATTAATTCGAATTCTTGCTCAAAGCCCTACCTTTGTGCTAGAGTGCCCATCCAATGAATGGCAGTAGGCTTCAATTACCCCATCCGGTACCAGGCTTGAATCTCGAAATGGATCCTGTAACTCCCTCCCTTATGGTGGGGGAGGATCCAAGCCAGTCCTTCTGGTCGGTTGCACGTCCCTAATTCCCGATAACCTATGGACTTTTTAACCCTCGCCATTTTGGTGTTGCTATCGGCTCTTATTTCGGGGGCCGAGATCGGCTTCTTTTCGGTCAACGAGACCAGGCTGCGGGCAATTGCCGAGACTGGCAGCAGGCGGGCGGCCCTGGCCCTCCGTCTGCGGAGCAATCCCCAGCGGCTCCTGCTGACCTTGGAATTTGCCGATAATCTGGTCAATGTCTGGGCGGCGACGGTGACGGCCATTATCACGGTCAATCTGTTCAACTCGGAAGCTCTGGCGGTCACGACCGGGATCCTGACCGTCGTGTTGATGATCTACGCCGATGTCGTGCCGAAGAGCCTGGCGGCCAGGCATGCCGTGCCGCTGGTCCTGGCGAGCGCCTATCCCGTGTTCTGGCTGGAGCAGCTGCTCCTGCCCGTCCGGTTCCTGTTGGAGCCGCTGGTCCGGTGGCATACCGGCGGCAAGGGCATGACGGCGCCCTATGTGACCGAGGAGGAGTTGAAGATCATGCTCGACGAGGGCGGGAAGGCCGGCTCCATCGAGACGGAAGAAGTCAAGATGATCAAGAACGTCTTCCAGCTCAACGACATTACGGCGGAAGACGCGATGACACCCCGTCTCTATGTGTTTGCGCTGGACGGCAAGCTCCTTCTGAGGGACGTGCGGACGAAACTCTTCGAGTCGAAGTTCTCCCGTATCCCGGTCTACGACGGGACGCTCGACAACGTGACGGGTATTCTCTACAAGACCAAGGCGCTCATGGAGCTGGCGCAGGGCCGCGAAGACCAGCGGCTGAGGGATATCGCGCAGCCGGCGCCGTTCGTGCCGGCCACGAAGCCAGCGGACGACCTGATGAAGCAGTTCCGGCAGGAGCACCGGCACATGGCGATCGTCGTCAACGAGTTCGGCGGCATGATGGGGATCGTCACGCTCGAGGATCTCCTGGAGGAAGTGGTCGGCGAGATCATGGACGAGACCGACATCACCGAAGAGCTGATCAAGCGCGTCGGGAAGAATCACATCCTGGTCCATGGCCGGACCGAGGTGCGCCGCATCAACGAATTCTTCAAAACGGAATTCGAGGACGAATCCAATACAATCAGCGGGCTGATTCAGCAGCGGCTTGGGCACATCCCGGCCGTCGGAGAGGAAATCCGGGTGGGACCGTGCCGCCTGGTCGTGCACGAGGCCGATGCCAGGTCCATCAAGAGCGTCCAGATGTACAAGGACGACAAACCCGGAACGCCGTCCGATGCGCCTGCCGAGCGGCAGGCGGAGGATACGAAGCATGCGGTCACCCACCGCAGCTTCTTCTTTTAACGGATGTTGAAAAAGGCCTCCAGCTTCGTTCTCGCATCGCTCGGAGGCTCAACGTACGAACGCATAGATGACTGTAGGCAAAGAACCTATCCGCTCGCATATGATTAAAGCGAGCGGATCAAGCAAGCTTGGTATGTACCTCCTCGCTCCCTCGCTGCTGCGGCCGTAGCCACGGGAAAGACGCGCGTCTTGGCGCGCGTGGGGCGGGTCGGGTGTAAAAAGCCTTTTTGAACATTCTGGTTTATCGGTTAGTTCTGCTCCAGCAGCGTCGCAAATTCGGCTTCCGACAAAACCTTCACCCCCAGCTTCTTCGCCTGATCCAGTTTTGAGCCGGCCTCGGCGCCGGCCACGACGTAATCGGTCTGCTTGCTCACGCTTGCGGCCGCCCGGCCGCCCAGTCGCTCCACGCGCTGTTTCGCTTCGTCCCGGCTGAATCGCTCGAGCCCGCCGGTGAAGACGAACGTTTTGCCCGCAAACGGCCGCGCGGCCGGGCCTGTTTCCGGGACGGCTTCAATCGTGAGCCCGAGGTCGCGCAATTGTTGAATGACCTGCCGGTTGTGCGCTTCCTTGAAATACGACTCAAGGCTGGCCGCAATCTCCGGGCCGACCTCGTGGACGCTTTCAAACGTTTCACGGTCGGTGGCCATGATTGCGTCGAGGGTCTTGAAATGCTCGGCCAGGACGCGGGCGATGTGCTGGCCGACCTGCCGGATGCCGAGCCCCATCAGGAAGCGTTCGAGCGGGACCCGTTTGCTCTGCGCGATGGCGTCCAGCAGAAGAGAGGCCGACCGGTCCGCAAAGCCGTCCAGCTCGATGAGCTGTTCTTTCCTCAGCCTGTAGAGATCGGCGAGGTTCCCGACCAGGCCGCATTCGACCAGCTGCGCGACGGTCTTTTTCCCCATCCCGTCGATGTTGAGCGCGCTCTTGGAGGCGAAGTGCTCGATCGAGCCCTTCAATTGCGCCGGGCAGGCGGCCTGGCCCGTGCAGTAATAGTAGGCGCCTTCGCGCGCCACGGCAGACCCGCAGACCGGGCAGCGGTCCGGCATCTGAAACGGCCTGTTTCGTTTTTGACCCGGCACCTCGATGCGCTCCGCGATGGCGGGGATGACGTCGCCGGCCCGCTCGACTTTCACCGTGTCGCCCACGCGGATGTCCTTGCGCGCGACCTCGTCGGCGTTGTGCAGCGTTGCGCGGCTGATCGTCACGCCGCCGACTTCGACCGGTTTCAGGAGCGCCAGCGGCGTGAGCGTTCCGGTCCGGCCGACCGAGACGGCGATGTCCTGGACGACGGTGATTTCCTTGCGCGGCGTGAATTTATAGGCGATCGCCCAGCGGGGGCTGCGGGACTTTTCGCCGAGCCGTTTCTGCCAGTCCCGGCGGTTCACCTTCACGACGAGGCCGTCGATCTCGTACGGCAGATCGTCGCGGCCGGCCTCGGTTTCGCGGTGAAACGCGATGACCTCCTCGATGGTCGCGCACTGCCTCCGGTAGGCGGGCGTCGGCAAGCCCCAGCTGACGAGGGCGTCCAACTCGTCCCAGTGGGTCGGAGGCAGTTGGCCGGACTGGCCCATGATCTCGTAACAGGTGACGACCAGCGGCCGTTCGGCGGTGACTTTCGAGTCCAGCTGGCGGAGCGACCCGGCCGCGGCGTTGCGGGGGTTGGCGAAGGCGTCTTCGCCTCGTTCTGTGATGCGCCGGTTCAAGGCCTGGAAGTCGTCCAGCCGCATGTAGACTTCGCCGCGCACGACAAGGCGGGCGGGCGGATGGGAGTCGGATTGCAGCTGCAGGGGAAGCGAACGGAGCGTCCGGAGATTGATCGTGACGTCTTCACCGGTCACGCCGTCTCCGCGCGTCGAACCCCGGACGAACCGGCCGTGCTCATACACCAGTTCGACCGACAGTCCGTCGTATTTCGGCTCGACGGTGTAGCCGACGTGGGATTCGCCGAGTTCCTTGTGCATCCGCTTGTCGAAGGCCAGGACGTCTTCACGGTCCAGGATGGAGTCCAGGCTCCGCATGGGCCGCTCGTGCGGCACCTTTTTCAATTCGTCGAGGGGCGGCGCGCCGACGCGCTGGGTCGGAGAGTCGGGCGTGACGAGATCGGGGCGGGCGGCCTCCAGATCGCTCAGTTCGCGAAAGAGGCGGTCGTACTCGGCGTCCGAGATCTCGGGGCGGTCTTTGGCATAGTAGAGGTGGTCGTGCCGGCGGATTTCCTTGCGAAGAGCGTCAATCCGTGCCTGGGCGTCGCGTCTGTTCATGCATGAGTCCGCTGATGGATGGAGAGCGCGGCAAACCGTAACACAGCGCCGGGAAGGGGTCAAACATGCGGGGCCTCTATCCTGGCATTATATTTAGTGTTTTCTTTGACTTTCGGCCCGTCGGGCTCTATCCTTGCGACATTGAGCGGTGTGCCGGAAGAGTGAACGGTTTACGAGAAGAAGGAGCAGGTGACCTATGGCATATGACAAAGTTTTGCGGCTGGCTGCGGCCGGCTGCATCGGCATGTTGATGACCGGCTGCGTGATGGCCGAGAAGTATGAAGCGGAAAAGGCCCGGAGCTTGAATTTTCAACGGCTGCTCGCGCAGGAAGAAAAACGGACCGGTGATCTGGACGCCGAACTGAAGCAGGTCAAAGCGCAGGCGGGCGAACTGGAAGGGCGCAATCGCGAGATGACGGCGCAGATCCAGGCGGTCCGCGAGCAGCTGGCCAGCATTCAGGAGGAAGCCGCGGCGGCCCGCGAGACCGAGGGGATGCGGACGCAGATGAAGGGCGCGAAGAAGGCCAAGCGGAAAGCCAAGCCCGAAGCGGTGGCGGCAGCCCCGGCGCCTGCAATGGCGGAACCGGCTGCAGCGGCGGCTCCGGCTCCGGTTCCGGCCGGTGGGGC
>Ga0155970_121_pt1 | contig 16468 bp, 16 predicted proteins | sample RifCSPlowO2_02_FD_107624 | JGI IMG/M metagenome (GOLD analysis project Ga0155970, IMG submission 107624) | Nitrospirae bacterium RIFCSPLOWO2_02_FULL_62_14
CGGTCGAGGCGCCGGCGGCGACGTGGCCGCCCTGGTCGAGCGCCACGGCGCCGACCGTCTCGCGTCCGAACACCTCGCCCGCTTTCAGCCTGGCAAATAACTCGAGGGTTTTCCCGGCCGACGGCTCCAACCGGCCGTGCGCCCGACGCGCGGCCCGTGACGCTGAGCGTTGCGCGGACGTCGGAGGCGCCTGGCGCTCCAGCTTGAACCGCCGCGCGAGGAGTTCGACCGGCTCGCCGGCCATCAGCACGTGCGCGGTCTCTTCCATGACGAGCCGGGCGGCGGTGATCGGATGGCGGAGACCCTGGATGGACGCCACGGCGCCGGCGCGCAATGTTTCCCCTTCCATGATGGAGGCATCCATGCAACGCGCGCCATCGAGTTGCAGCTTCGAGCCTGTCCCGGCGTTGAACAGGCCGGAGGCTTCCAGGAGGCGGATCGCCGCCTCCACCGCATCGAGCGCTGGGGCCCCGCGTTGCATGAGTTGATGCCCGGCCCGCAACGCATCGGCCAGAAACCGGCGCTGGCCGCCGGTCATGGCCCGCGTGCCGGCTCCACCGTGGGCGAGGATGACAGGACGTTTTGTCATAAAGTCGTAAAGTCCAAAGTCGGCGTGGCAGGAGTCGTCAAGTCGTAAAGTCTGAAAGTCTTCAAGTCAACGGCTCAAACAACGACTTTATGACTTGATAGACTTGAAGACTTTCTGACGTTCACTTCAGTTGAGAAGGATGTCCTTCACCTTACGGTAGGAGGGGTTCTGCATGCGTTCGAGATCGCCCCGGACAAAGCCAAGCCCTGCCACGCACAGTTCGAAGTTGTCGGACAGCTTCAAAAAGAGTGGTGTGTGCGTGCCGGAGCCTCCCTCGCACCGGGCGACGATCCCGTAGGAACGCTTGCCGGTTTTGACGTAATCCACCAGGAAGTCCTGATGGTAGATCATGCTCGCGGACTTGAGCCGCGTGAGGTATTCCGGGAAGAGACCGGCCATGAACAACGTGAAGTCGCCGATGTGGCGATGGACGTCCTGCTCGCGGTCCGGCGAACGCGCGTCGAGCAGCACTTCGGATTCGTACAGCAATTCAACGACGGTCTCGAGGCGTTTGCCGCGCTGACCGCGGATCTTGAACAGCTGGTCGGTGCGCGCGAATTCGACGAGCAGGTTGGAGAGATACTCGGTGACGTTCTGATCCGGCCAGCCCAGCGTCTCGACAAAGCGCCGCTCGGTCAGGGCGCCGAACAGCCGTCTTAGCGGATGGTGCTCCGAGATCCGGGCTTCCATGGTCTCTCCTCAGATCACAAGGCAGTGGGCGAAGTATGCCAGCCTCTGCCCATTCTGGCAAGCGCCCTTCTTATTACCCCCACAAATGTTGTCTGATCCCAGGATGTTCAAAAAGGTTGCTGTCACACCCGCCCCGCCCCACGCGCACCAAGACGCGCGTTTTCCCCGTGGCTTGGCCGCAGCAAGCGAAAACCTAAATGTACTGTTGCAACTGAGTACGTCGGAGGGCGCACGGCGCGACGAATAAGGAGCGCCGCGTTTGTGCGCGCCGCCGAGTTGGTGAGGCGGCCGGGGCTATGGAAGCGAGCGAGAACGCCGCTGGAGGACTTTTTCAACATCCTGTTACGCGGCTGTCCAGCACGAAGGTCACCGGGCCGTCGTTTACCAGATCGATTTTCATGTGCGCCCCGAAGACGCCGGTTTCCACGGTCAGATCCGTCGTCCGTCGCAGCTGCTCGACGAATTGCTCGTAGAGACGCTGGGCCATAGACGGGTCGGCGGCCTGGTCGAACCCGGGCCGGCGGCCCTTGCGCGTATCGCCCAGCAAGGTGAACTGGGAAACGGCCAGCACTCCGCCGCCGATCTCGGCCAGCGAGCGGTTCATCTTGCCGGCCTCATCGCTGAAAATCCTGAGCGCCGGGATCTTTTCGACGAGGTAGGCGAGATCGGATTCCGTATCGCCCTTGGCGACGCCGAGCAGGACGACCAGCCCGGCCCGGATCTGCCCGACGATTTTCCCATCCACTTCCACCGAGGCGCGTGTCACGCGCTGGATGACGGCCTTCATGCTTTAGTCATCAAGTCGTAATGTCTTAAAGTCTGAACGTCTTGGAGTCAGAGACTTGATGACTTTCGGACTTTTCGACTTTACGACTCCCCCATCAGACTTTACGACGAAGTTGCGACAGCGTGCCTTCCAGATCGAGGAGCTTTCGTTTGACCGCGAGCCCGCAGGAAAATCCCCCCAGCGAAGCGTCATGGGCGACCACCCGGTGGCACGGCACAATCAAGGGAACGGGATTGGCGCCAAGCGCGTTGCCCACGGCCCGTGCATACCGCGTCCCGCCGATCTTCGACGCAATCCACCGGTAGGAGCGCACGCGGCCGAAGGGAATCCGCAGCGCGGCCTGCCAGACTTTTCTCTGAAACGAGGTACCGCCGGACAGATCGACGGGAAAATCGAGCGCGCGGGACCTGCCCGCGAGATAGCGCCGCACCTGCCGCTGAGCGTCCCGCAACATCGCGCGGGTCGCATCAGCCGGATGGCCGTTGCTCGACACCCCGGACCGCAGCGCCCGTTCGACGGCGTGGCGGGACGGTTTTGCCAGCACGATTGCGCGCACGCCGTTCGCCGACACGGCCAGACCCGTCCAACCCCATCGTGTCCTGAAGATAGCGTGAGGCGTCAGGCGTGAAACGTGAGACGTTGGCTTCTCCGTAATCTTCTTGTTTTTCATCCCTCACCCCCATAACAGATTGAACGAGCCCCTTTTGATCATGTGGACTCCATTCCGAGCGGGGACAGCAACTGTCTTGACTGTCAAGCACGCAGAAGCGCCCCTGCGTGCTCAGAGGCACGCATGCCACAACTGACGGACCAGAGATCCAGGCTCCCCAATTCTGTGTCCCAGCCTTGCGATGCGGGCTCAATGGCCCACGCAACTGTTCGGGCTTGTTCAGAATGTAGACGTGATGACCCGCGCTGTCCCACGGTCTTTGAAGACCTCGGCCCCATCGGTCTGTCACGTCTGGGTTGCCTGAAGACATATCGTGAACGAACACGGAACTAAGATACAAGGCCTATCGGCGGTCTGTCCCCGCCCACACTTTCCCTCATTCGAGCGGCGGGCCGGTCTGCCTTCGACTGCGCGCACTCATCCCTATTCTTACGAGTGCGGTTTGGTTTCCTCCAACTGCGCGCGTCCATCGAGCACATTCCGATCGTGCGCGATGCGCGAGCAAGGAGGAAACCAAGACGCCAACTCGTTCCCTCCTCCCCCGTTCTGCGAGCACGGAAGGCAGACCGCACGCCACGCTCGGCTCTCATCGCGCGCGGTGCGCGAGCACAGGCCCGGTTCAGGCGCCCGTTTTCCCGATCTTCCTGCGCACCAGCCCCCAGCACACGTCCAACTCCTCCGACCGCAGCAGGGCGTGCACGCCCACATAGCCCGTCACGCTCAACCCGATGCCGACCGCCAGCAAAACGGTCTTGCCCGTCCATTCTCCGTCATGCGTCCACACCTCGGCGCCGGCCACCCAGAGGCAGACCAGGATCAGGGGTGCCGTGGCGCAGGCCGTGCGCATCGCCGACTGCCCGACCGAGCGCCAGTCCACGCCGCCCAGCCTCCGGTTCAGCACCGCGATCAGGACGCCGACGTTGAGCATCGACGCGAGCGCGGTCGCCAGCGCCAGGCCGGCGGATTCGAGCCGGTCCATCAACAGGATCGACAAAGCGATATTGGCGAGCACCGCCCCTCCCGCGACCAGCGCCGGGGTGACGGTGTCCTGCAGCGAGTAAAACGCCGCCACAACGATCCGCACGCCGGCAAACGCCCAGAGGCCGACGGCATAGCACAGCACGGCCGTCGCCGTGGCCGCCGTATCCGCCGCCGTGAACGAGCCGTGCTCGAAAAACAGGTGCACGATCGGCTGCCGGAGAAGAATCAGTCCCAGCATCGCGGGCAGGATGATGAAGAAAATCATCCGCAGACCGAAAGCCAGCGTGCCGCGCAATTCGTCCAATGCGCCGCGCGCCGCCTGCGCGGAGAGCGTGGGCAGGATGGCGGTCGCCAGCGCCACGCCAAAGATGCCGAGGGGAAACTGGATGAGCCGCATCCCGTAAAACAGATAGGTCGGGCCTCCGGCGAAGAACGAGGCCAGGATGGTGCTGACCGTGATGTTGATCTGCGTCACCGAGAGGCCGAGCAGCGACGGCACCATCAGCGCGCCGATGCGCCTGACGCCGGGGTGCCAGGGCTGGAACCGCCAGCCGAACACCATGCCGCGAAGGGCCAACCCCGGCAGTTGCATTGCGAACTGCGCCGCGCCGCCTGCGACGACCCCGATGGCCACGCCGAAAATCGGTTCCGGGAAAGTGGGCGCGAGAAACAACGCGCAGCCGATGATGAACAGATTGAAGAACACCGGCGAGAACGCAGGCGCGGCGAAGGCGCGCAATGAGTTGAGAATGCCCATGGCCAACGCCGCCAGGCTGATGAACAGCAGGTAGGGAAACATGATCCGCGTCAGCAGCGTCGTCATCAGTAGTTTGTCGGGATGGCCGTGGAAGCCGGGCGCCAGCAGCCAGACGATCCCCGGAGCGGCGAGGATGCCGAGCAGCGTGACCGCGGTGACGATCGTCAGCAGCGTCGTGAAGACGGCACTTGCCAGTTCCCAGGCGTCCTGCTTGGCGCGGAGCGTATGGTACTCCGTGAAGACGGGAATGAAGGCCGAGGACATGGAGCCTTCGGCAAACAGTTCGCGCAGGAGGTTCGGAATGCGGTACGCGACGAAGAAGGCGTCGGCCGCGGCCGTGGCGCCGAACAGCCTCGCCAGCACCATGTCGCGGATGAAACCCAGGATGCGGCTGGCGAAAGTCGCCAGGCCGATCATGCCGGCGGATCTGACGACGCGGTGATTCTCGTTCGGCTGCGGACGGGGCGACTCGGGTGGGAAACTGGAATCGGACATCGGATGAATTGTAGCTGAACCGGGGAAGACCGTCTACATGACCGGGCCCGGCATGGTCGCAGCGACCATGCCATCTCCGCGCGCGCCGTCATGGCGCCGGGGTCAGCGTGGAGCGGGCTTCGGGTTCGGCGAAGAGGCTCCGGTGCGGATACCCTGGGACCGGATCTCGAGCGGCTCGGCTTCCTTCTCCCGCTTCATCTGGTGGAGCAGCATGGCATGCTCGTCGAGGCTCTTCGCCACGTCCGGGTGGACGGCGCCCTGGGCCTTTTCACGGATGGCCACGATCCGCCTCATGAGCGGTTCGGCCTTCTCGAACTGTCCCTGACTGACATAGAGCTGGGCGAGATTTTTCAGCGTGAGCGCCAGCTCCAGATGGTCCGGACCGAAGACCCGCTCCTTGATGGCCACGGCCCGCACGAGCAGCGGCTCCGCATCGGCATACTGGCCGTGCCGCCGGTACAGCACACCGAGATCGTTGAGCGTGGCGGCGACGTCCGCATGGTCCTCGCCGTGGACCGTCTGGTAAATCTTCAAGGCCCGAAGATAGGCCGGTTCCGCCTCGGCATGTTTGTTCTGAACCGCATAGGCATGCGCCAGTCCGCTCAGGGCCTGCGCGACACGAAGATCCTCGGGCCCGAATTGCTCCGCCTTCTCCACCGCGGATAAAAAAATTCGTTCGGCGTCGCCGTAGCGTCCCTGCGCCGCGGCCTGCTGTCCGGCCGCCATCGCGTCCTCCCATGAGGGCTGCGAGCAACCGCAGAGCGCTGTCAGGCACAGCACCAGCGCACAGCCGCGGATCCGGTTCTTTCCCCTGGCTTCCTGCATCAGCTTCGCTTAGCCCGCATTGTTCATGACGGTTCGTCGCGAAATCGTGGAGTCGCGTTGCGAGACAGGCAAGCACAGCCGCGAAGAACTGAGGCGTACGTGTGAATGGAGTACGTCGAGGGGCGCACGGTGCGACGAATAAGGAGCACCACGTTTGTGCGCGCCGCCGAGTTGGTGAGGCGGCCGGAGCGACTGAGCGGCGAGCACGCCTGCCGCCAGGCTTGTCGGAGCAGCGAATCCGCGATTGCAGCAGAAGCGTTCATGAATAATTCGGGCTATAATAACGCCCCATGCCCGACGAACCGCTCCAGAATCCGACATCGGCGCCGCCACTGACCGTTCGACAACAACTCATGCATCTCCTGACCGACGCGCAGCGCTCGGCGAGCGAGCTGGCCGGATTGATCGGCGCACCGGAGCGTGAGATTGAAGAGCACCTCGCCCATGTGGTCCGGTCGCTGGCGAAGGATAGTACCCGGCGCTTCCTGCTCGATCCGTCGCGATGTCACGACTGCGGCTTCGTCTTCCGCGAACGCACCCGCCTGACCACGCCCGGCCGCTGCCCGGCCTGCCGCAGCGAGGCCATCGCCCCGCCTCGTTTCAGAATCGAGACGCGTTCGAAGAAAAACTGAACCGTGAAGCGTATCTTGCAGCTCGGATAGCGCTTCACGCTTCACGAGATACGAACGACGAAGCCGCGGCCGGCACGGGATCAGGTGCGAGACGATCCCCGGAAGGCCAGCAGAAACCGGCGCAGGATCACCTGTTCCAGACGCGAGGTGCGGTGTGCCGGAGTGGGAATGCGCAACAACAGATTCACCCGTCCCGGTTCGGGAATCTGGATCGATACCCGCGGTTTCACGGACGGCACGTCCATCCAGTTTTTCCCTTCCAGCTCCTTCATGTGCCGGGCAGCCTTGTCGAGGAACGGCTGGCATGCCTCGTCGGCGACGCTCAGCAGAATTTTTTCCGCCGCCTGCCAGTCGTCCGTCACGGCCAGCGGGATCGTCATGATGTGGACGATATAATCCTTCATGTACGTTTCGTTGATCAACGGATGGGCCAGCAGCAGGCTGTTGGGGAACACGACCGCGCGGCCCGAGTACTGGGAGGTCACATGGCCGGGGCCGATCTCCAGGATCGTCGTGGCCAGAAAGGTCTGATCGATGACGTTGCCGCGCACGCCGTTGATCTCGATCCGGTCGCCGATCGTATAGGCATTGGCGCCGATGCGCAGAGCCGTGCCGCTGAGGCAGAGGATCAGTTCCTTGGTCGCCAGGACGACGGCCACGGCGATCGCCACCAACGACACGGCGAAGGCCCGCAACTCGTTGGCCAGGATGAAAAACAGCCCGAGGACGAAGACGAAGCCCAGGACGTTGCGAATCTGCACGGCGAGCCGCCGCCGCACGTCCAGCGGCACGCTCTCCCGCTCGACGATCGCGCGCAATAAGATGAACCGCAGGACCACCACAACGGCCAGCAGCGCCAGCACGGCCAGCACGTTTGGCGTGATCGCCTCGAATAAGGGCCGCCACTCTTCGATCAGGGCCTGCATTACTTTCCGTTCCTTTCGTCGCCATCACGATCGTCATCGTCCGTCCGCTCGCTCTTCCACCGGATGGTGCACCAGAGCGCATAGCCCTGCGCGAGCAGGCCGGTCACGATCAGTCCCTGCGCGGTTCTCAACCAGCCCGATTCCGGCTGGTCCAGCCCCTGCATCCCCAGGATGAATCCGAGCGCGATCGTCACCACCCCAACCGACCGGGCGATCGTCGCACTCTGTTTCAGTTGCAGCGCGCGTTCCGTCATGCGGGTTGTCATTCAATGCCCTGCGACCGGAGATAGGCGCTCAGCCGGCGGTCCTCGCGGGCCGAGCGTAAAAACTTCATGCCGACGCCCTTGGCGCCGACCGAGCGGACCATCGCGGAAACCTCGATGGCCGGCTCCTGTTCGCTGACAAACAATTTCACGTGAAAGATGTCGTCCACCTTCACCGGTGCCGTCGTCTCGATCAGGCATCCTCCCAGCGAGATATTGATCAGCGCCCCTTCGCCTGTTATCCGGCCTCCCGAGAAGGCCAGCGACAGCCGGACCGGAACCCGTGCGTGCGTCCGGCGCTCGGTCACCGGCGGATAGTGGCGGCCGATCCGGAACGCGAGGAACCGGTGCCCGCACGCCTGGCAGCGGAACGGCGACACGAACACCATGCTCATGAGGCGCTCGTCCGGCGACAGACAGGGCACCCGATGCACGGATTCCTTCTTGCATTCCGGGCACCGCACTGCCCGTCCCGACGATGATGTTCTTCCCGCGATCATAGGGGCGTCATTTTACCTAGACGGAGGGCGAAAGGCGAGCGCGACAGATTTTTTTCTGATTGCTATAATGCCGGCGGCAGGGACCGGACGGGTGCACCAGGTGATGGGCCGATGCTGAAGGTCGCCACGTACAACGTCAATTCGATCCGCAAGCGGATCGACACCGTGCTCGAATGGCTGAAGGCCCACGAGCCCGACGTGCTCTGCGTGCAGGAGACGAAGGTGCAGGACGAGGACTTCCCCCTGCTGGCGCTGCAGCCATCGGGATACCACATCACGTTCCGCGGCATGAAGTCCTACAACGGCGTGGCGATTTTCAGCCGCGAACAACCCCAGTCCGTCGCCTACGGGCTGGACGTCGGCAATGGCGACCCGGATGAACCGCGGCTGATCCGCGCCATGATCCGCGGTATTCCGATCGTCAATACCTACGTCCCGCAAGGCTTCGAAATCGATTCGCCCAAGTACCAGTACAAGCTGCAATGGTACAAGCGGCTCCGGAAATATTTCGACAAGCACCTTTCGCCGGAGAAGCCGGCCATCTGGTGCGGCGACATGAACGTGGCGCCGGAACCGGTGGACGTGCACAGCCCGGAGAAGCACCTCGACCACGTGTGCTTTCACGAAGATGCGCGCAAAGCCTATCAGGAGGCCGTGGCCTGGGGATTCGTGGATGTGTTCCGAAAGCTCCATCCGGACCGGCAGCAGTTCACCTTTTGGGACTACCGGGCGCCGAATTCGCTGGCCAACAACAGGGGCTGGCGCATCGATCACATCATGGCCACGCCGCCGATGGCGGGAAAATGCGTCGCCTCCGACGTGGACATCGAGCCGCGCAAGCAGCCGAATTCGTCCGACCACACATTCCTCTGGGCGGAATTCGAAATCTAGACGCTTTGGCCCCCACTCACCGGCGCGGCGCGTACACCGCGCAGCAGGTCAATCCTTGCGACCACACGTTCCTCTGGGCGGAATTCGAAATCTAGACGCTTTGGCCCCCACTCACCGGCGCGGCGCGTACACCGCGCAGCAGGTCAATCCTTGCGACCACACATTCCTCTGGGCGGAACTTTCCATCGAGTGACGGCTGTTCTTTTTTCCCGCGGATGCTATACTCCCCCTCCTCTGCGGCAACCATCACCGTGAGGGCTCCCATGAACAGATTGACGCTGGCCGTGTTCACCGCCGTGTTCGCGGCCGGATTCATCCCGGCAATCCATGCCGGGCCGGCGGCCGGGCGCGATGCCGCGCATCTGCATTACTCGCAAGGCGTCGGCCTGCTGTCGTCGGGGGATCTGCTCGGCGCAAGGACGGAACTGCGCGAGGCGCTCCGGCTGCAGCCGGACCTGGTTCAGGCGCGGTTCAGCCTCGGGACGGCGCTCTATCTCAGCGGCGACGTCGACAGCGCGATCGAAGCCTACCGTACCGTGATCCGCCAGCAGCCGGACCTCGCCCATGCCCACCTGCATCTGGGCACGGCCTTGATGGTCACGCACGCATGGTCCGAGGCGCAGTCCGTCCTCAAGACGGCGGTGAGTTTGCAGCCGGATTCGGTGCCGGCACACTACAATCTCGGAATCGTCCGGGAGCGGTTGGGCGACCGGAGCGGCGCCATCGAATCCTACCGGGAGGCGTTGCGGCTGAGGCCCGACCACGCGGAAGCGCAGTATCGCCTGGGTCTGGCTCTCAAACACAACAAGCAGGACACCGAGGCCACAAAGGAATTTTTGGCCGCCGCGCAGGCCGGCGTGCCCCAGGCGCAGTATTACGCGGGGGTCGCGTATGCATCGGGCATGGGCGCGGATCGGAACCTGGCGACCGCCATCGCCTGGTGGTTTCTTGCCGCCGACCAGGAGGTTCCGGAGGCTCAGGAAGCGCTCGTCCAATTGCGGAAAATGACGTTGACGACGGACAAACGGTCGGCCGGCGAAGCGCGCGTCGTGCAGGATGCGTTCAGTGCGTTCCGGCGCTCGCTCTGGCAGCAGGTCTCGGATCTCAAGGGACGGGCCGAGGACGAAAGTGTCGGCGTCGCGCTGCTGCGGGCGGGCCGCACCCGGGAGGCCGTGCCGGCGCTCCTCCACGAAGCGGCGGCCCTGAGCGACGAGGCGCAGGCTCAACTGGAAACGCTCTATGTCAACGGAGTGGACGGCCAGTTGCCGCCCCACAACGGCCGGATCCTCGAGTATTTCAAATCGGCGGCGGGTGAAGGACTGCCCTACCCGCGCGTCATTCTGGCCCGCATCTACGCGCGTGGGCTCGGCGTGCCTCAGGATACGGGCAAGGCGCTCGGTCTGCTCAAGGGGAATCCGCGCGAAGATGCGCTGGCGCTGGCGAAGGAATTGTCCGCTTCGGCAAAGAACGCTTCCACCAGAAAACCGTAATCAAGCCGCCGCCGCCAGCTCTTCTTCTCCCCCAAGGGAAGCATCAGGGGGCATCCTGCCCATCCCGCAGGTTTCCACAGATGCGGTCAGCGCCGTTTGGCACAAACCTCCGTTTGACAATGCCTATGTTTGTGCATATGCGTAGAAAGGCGCCGGTCAGGAGGAACAGCTCACCAGGATCTGCCGGCCCCAGTCGGGCGGCGGGGCGGCGTAGGCATCCATCTCCGGCTGCTCCGTGAAGGGATCGGCAAGCAATTGCCGGAGGCGGTCGATTTCCGAATAGTCTTTCTGCCGGGCCCGCTCGATGGCCGTCTGGGCCAGATAGTTGCGGAGGATGTACTTGGGGTTGATCCGGTGCATGCGCGCCCGGCGATCCTCATCGGGACCGGCCTCTCCCCGCAGCCGGTCCCGATACCGGACGGCCCAGCGGTCAAACCCGTCGCGATCCACGAAAAAATCCCTCAGCGCTTCGTTCCGTTCGTCCCTTCCGCTCTTGAAGCCGCCCAGCGCGCGGAAAAAGATCGTGTAGTCCACCTGGTTCGCCGCCATCAACGCGAGCAGATCGTTGAGCAGCGCACCGTCCTCCGGTTTCGATTCCTGCAGACCCAGTTTGGCCCGCATGAGTTCCAGGTAGTGCGCAGCCTGCGCGGCTTCGTAGGCGGCCAGGCCCTCCTGTTCCTGCTGCGGCGTGACCAGGGACGACAACGCCTGGCCCAGACAGCGCAGGTTGAAATAGCCGATGTCCGGCTGGTTCCGAAACGAGTACCGGCCCTGATGGTCGGAATGATTGCAGATGAAGGAGGGATCGTAGGCGTCAAGAAACCCGTAGGGTCCGTAGTCGAGCGTGAGGCCGACGATGGACATGTTGTCACTGTTCATGACGCCGTGCGCCCAGCCGACCGCCTGCCACTTCGCGATCAGCTGCGCGGTGCGGACCGCGACCTCGTGAAAGAATCGCGGGTACCGGTCGGCGGCGGCCAGATGCGGGTAAAACCGGGCGATCACGTAATCGGCGAGCTGCTTGACATGCTCCGGCTGACGGCGTGCGAAGAACGCCTGAAAGGAGCCAAACCGCACGTGCGTGGGCGCCATGCGCAGCAGCATCGCGCCGACCTCCGGACGTTCGCGCAGGACCGCTTCGTCTCCGGCGACGATGCACAGCGAGCGGGTCGTCGGAATACCCAGCCCGTGCATGGCTTCACCACAGAGGTACTCCCGAATCGCGGAGCGCAGGACGGCGCGCCCGTCGCCATCGCGGGAAAACGGCGTCTGGCCCGCTCCCTTGAGATGCAGGTCCCACTTATCCCCCCGGCTGTTGGTGACCTCGCCCAACAGAATGGCCCGCCCGTCGCCCAGTTGCCCGGCATAGATGCCGAACTGGTGACCCGAATAGATCATCGCGACCGGCTCGCTGCCGGGAATGAGGAGCCGTCCGCCGAAGACGCCGGCAAACTCCGGCCGTTCGGCTTCGTCGGGGTCCAGATCCAGCAGCGCGGCGGCATCGGGGTTGAAGCTCACCAGCACGGGATTCGACAGCGGCGTCGGCTCGACTCTCGCGTAAAACGCCTCCGGCAACCGCGCGTAGGTGTTGTCGAAGGGAAGCTCTTCCAGCTTGCGCAATCGCATCATGGGACATGATGGCACGGGGCTCCGGCGCCGTTCAACCGCCGCCGGGCTGCTCCGCCCACAATGCGCTGAGACAACATGGGGTACTTATGCTATAGTGGCGGCATCGGCGACCGGTCTAGCAAAGGGGTAGCCTGTTGCGACTACTGGAACGGATTCTCGGCGCCGTCCTGCAAACATTCCGGCTCGACACGGTCAAGCGGCGCATCCTGGCCCTGGCCGTCCTGGCCACGCTCATCCCGACCGGGACGACGGGCTGGCTGCTCTATATCCAGAACAAAACCGCCCTGACCGGAAAAATTCACGAAGAACTCCGGAGCGCGTCCATCAACATCGCGCGCGAATTCGATCTCTGGCTCAAGGAACGCGTGTACGAATTGCGGGTGTTCTCGGGTTCCTACGAGCTGTCCGAAAACGTGGAGAAGGCATTGCGGGGCGGCAGCACGCGCGCCCAGGTCCTGCGCCGCTCCCAGGACTACCTCAAATCGGTCCAAAACAAGTTTTCGGACTACGAGGACCTGTTCGTCCTCGATACCACCGGCGCGGTGATCGTGGCCAGCGCCAAGCAGACGGCGCCCCTCTCGCTGCCGCACGGCTGGCAGAAACAGGCCAGGCTCGACCAGCCGATCCTGACCGGCGCGCGGTGGGACGGCAGCCGTGGAAGAACCGTCATGACCGTGGCCGTTCCGTTGAAAACCGCGAACGGCCGTTTTCTCGGCGCGCTGGCCACGACGATCAATTTCGGCTCGATGGAAGCCGTGCTGCGGCAATGGGCCCAGGGGCAGACGAGACACCTGTACATCGTCAAGCCGGACGGCACGCGCATGCTCAGTTCGCTGCTTGCGCCGGAACCCGTGCTCACGACCAAGCTCCCGGAAGCGGCCACGCGCACCTTCTTTGCGGGCGAAGCCGGCGAGCTCCAGCGGATGACCTACGACAACCTCGAGGTGCTGGCGGTGATGCAGCGGGTGCCCCGCCTTGAATGGGGTGTCGTGGCCGAAAAAAATTACGAGGACGCCTACCGCGCGCTGCTGGACATCCGCAACGTGGCCCTGATGTCCGCGGCCTGGCTGTTGCTGGGCGTCGGATTGGTCGCCTATCTCCTGTCAATGACGATCATCGGCCCCCTGACACGCCTGACGGAAGGGGCGGCCAAGGTGGCGGGCGGCGACCTGTCGGTGGCCATCCCGACCGATCCGCCACGTGAAATCGGACGTCTGGCGACCATGTTCAACACGATGGTCACCTACCTGCGGGAGGCGCAGGAGGAACTGACGTCCGTAAACCTCGCGCTCAACGAACGGAACCAGGCATTGGAAACGCTCTCCTCGACGGACGTCCTGACAGGCCTCCATAACCGCCGACACATGCGGGATGCCCTGAACGCGGAGGTCGCCCGGCACCAACGTAACGGCCGGTCCTTCTCCATCATGATGGTGGACGTGGACCACTTCAAGAAGTACAACGATACCTACGGCCATCCCGAGGGAGACGTGCTGTTGAAGAAAGTGGGCGAGATCTTGAAATCCTCGCTGCGCACCAACGACTTTGCCGCCCGCTACGGAGGAGAGGAGTTCCTGATCCTGCTGCCCGATCAGGATGAAAAGGGAGCCGTGGAGGTCGGCGAGCGCATCCGCCAGCGGATTGCGGTGGAAACGGAGGATCCGGCCAATAAGCGCCAGGCGGTCACCGTCAGCATCGGTGTCGCAACGTTTCCGGAAGCCGGCCGCACCGCCAGCGTCCTGCTCGGCAACGCCGATGCGGCGCTGTATAAGGCCAAGAACAGCGGCCGCAATCGCGTGTTGACGGCCGGTTCGTAACACTGACCGCCCGTTACGGACTCGCGATCAGGTTGTAGAAGATCCAGCCCCACCGGCCGCCCTCGCCCTTCACGCGAATCCACGGGCCCTTGTACGAAACCGCGGTCGGCGACGCGCCCCGCTCAACGGACCAGGCGACGGCGGCATCCGAGGCAGGACGTTCATAGGCCTTCCCGGACGCGGCAACCTTCAGGGTCAGCGGCAGGGCAAGAAGCACCTCGCCCTCCACCGGCGCGATCGTCTCCCGCCCCTGCAAATTCTCCTGTAGGTCTTTCAGGATGGCCTTGATCTGGTTGGTCACGTAGAGCGATCCGCTGTAGTTCTCCTTCTTGAACTCGTCGGCGCCCAGCGCCATGAAAGCGCCGGCCTGGGCTGCTTCAGGCTGCCTGTCCCAGTCCGGCAGGGAGCTCTTGAGCGTCTTCATCGCGGTTTCCGCTTCGGCAAGACTGGAGGCGGCTTCGGCCCTGTTTTCCTGGCTCCGGAGCTTGGACTTGGTGCGGACCGCTTCCTGGATCGTGTCGTCGAGCTTCCGCTGCAGTTTCCGAATCTGCGCGTCCTTTTCCGACAGCAGCGTCTGGAGCCGGGCGAGTTTCACGTCGAATGCCGATGAGGCGGACGATGTGCCCGCCGGGATCGAGGCCGACTTGTCCTGCTGCTCGCTCTCGATCCTGTCCTGCAAATCCCTCAGCTGGGCCTTGATCTGATTGGTCAGAAAGAGGGAGCCCCCGTAGTTTTCTTTTCTGAGCTCCTCGGCGCTGATCTTCATGAGCCCGGCCACGTGCTCATAATCCGGCCGCTTCTCCAGGCCCTTGACCGTGCCCTTCAGCGTCTTCAGCGCCACTTCCGCCTCGGCAAGATTGGAGGCGGCTTCGGCCCGGCTTTCCTGGCTGGCCAGCTTGGCTTTGCTGCGCACGGTTTCCTGAACGGCCTCGTCCAGCTTTTTGTCCAACTGCTGAATCTGGGCTTCCCGTTCCAGCAACAGGAGCATCGGCGCGGCGAGTTTCTCGTCCATCTCCGGCGTCATCACGAACCGCTTGGGAGGCGGGGGAGCCTTCTTGCGCTTCGGCGCGGCCTTGCGTGTCTCCGGCGGTTCCTGGGCGGAGTCGGAAGACGCGACAGATCCGGCGTCGGGCGAAGGTGTCGTCGTGCAGGAGGACAGCAGCAGGCTCAGCCCGATCAGCAGGCACGCGAAGGCGTGCGTGCGTCGCGCAGGACAGTTGTGTTCGGTGCCGGCCGGATGGCTCATGCTTGCCCTCGGGGTCCCGAAAAGTGAGAGGCATTCTAACGATTCTCCGGTGAGGAATGCCAGACCGGATTTGGAACGGCGGCTCGGCGGGCGGCGCCTCCCGCCGGGTGTCGCGCGCGCCCCCCGTTTCCTGGCAAAAAGCGCGACGCGGAGGTACAGTGCTCGTGATGCACCGGGACCAGATTCTGGCAGGTTTACGTGAAAGGATCGTCGCCTTCGTGACATTACGTGCGACGAGAGACGCGGCACAGGACGTGGCGCAGGAGGTGCTGCTGCTGCTCCACGAGAAATACCCGCACGTCACGGCGCTCGACGAGCTGGTCCCCCTGTCGCTGCAGATCGCGCGGTTCAAGCTCCTCGACGCCCACCGGAAGGCGCTGCGCCGCGGGGAATACCATCAGGTGCCGGTCGAGGCGCTTCAGCTCGCCGATCCGCGCGGCAACCCCGGCCTCGAGGCCGAACAGAAGCAACTGCTGGAGCGGCTGCTGACCGCCATCGCCGCGCTGGGCGAGCGGTGCCGCAGGCTGTTTCAATGGAAACTGGAAGGGAAGACCTTTCCCGAGATGCAGCGGCTCCTGGATGCGCCGAGCGTCAACACGGTCTACACCTGGGACTTCCGGTGCCGGAAGGCGCTCCTCGAATCGATGGGAGGAAGCTGGGACGCACCATGAACAAAAAGGACATCGAAAAACTGCTCGGCGGGTACGCGACCGGGACGCTGACTGCGCAAGAGCGGACGCTGCTCTTCGAAGCGGCGCTCGCCGATCAGTCGCTCTTCAACGCACTGGCGAACGAACAGGCCTTGAAGGAGTTGCTGGACAATCCGCACGCGCGGCGCCGCCTGCTCACCGCCCTGCGCGCGCAGGCCTCCCGCCCGCCCCTGCTGAGCCGGCTGTGCCAGTGGCTTCTGCCTCCTGCCGTCCGGGCAGTCGCGGGCGGGCTCGCCGTCGCCCTGCTCGCCGTCACGACCGTGACGCGACTGCTGGACATCGCGCCGTCTCCGTCCGTTGTGACCGAGGACGCGCACCGGGCCGTGCCGGCGCCCGGGCGAGCCGTCCCGAAGGATCGACGGACGGCTGGAAAGCAGGACTTCACTCAGAAGAAGTCCGAGCGGCAGGAGCCGATGGATGTGCTGGAAAAGGCCGCTCGCGAAGCGGACGTGCAGCAGCAGCAAAAAAATGAGGAGCGACGGGCCGCAGCTGCTGCGCCACAACCGGAGATGAAGCTCTCTGAGCGGCCATCGGCGGCAGCGGCACCGGAAGCGAACAGGGCGCCGGCCG
>Ga0155970_156_pt1 | contig 16401 bp, 14 predicted proteins | sample RifCSPlowO2_02_FD_107624 | JGI IMG/M metagenome (GOLD analysis project Ga0155970, IMG submission 107624) | Nitrospirae bacterium RIFCSPLOWO2_02_FULL_62_14
TGTCGCTTCGGGCGGAACGGTCGAAATTGCTGGTTGACATGGATGAAGTCCGAGGCGTGGAGTAATGGACGCAGTCAAAAAGTCTTCAAGTCGAAAGTTCTTGGACTTTATGACTTTACAGACTTGATGGACTTTGGGACACCATAGCCATGCTGCTGGCTGGAATTGACATCGGAACCCTGACGTGCCGGCTGCTCATCGGCCGCGTGTCCGAAGACGGACGTCTGACCGAGGTGCATTCGGACCGGCGCATCCTGCGTCTGGGCGAGGGGGTGGATCGCGATCATCTGCTCCGTCCCGCTGCCATCGCGCGTGTCGTTGAAACATTGCGTGACTGGCGCACCGTGATCAATTCACATCATGTGGATGCGCAGATTGCCGTTGCGACGAGTGCCGTGCGCAACGCGCGCAATCGGGAGGAATTTCTCGGGAGGGTCATGCAGGAAGTCGGATTCGAGGTTGAAGTCATCAGCGGCGGGGAGGAGGCGCGCCGTACGCTCTTGGGGATCCGTTCCGGCCTGCCTGCCGGTGTCACCACCATTCTCGGGTTGGATATCGGCGGGGGCAGCACCGAGTTCATTCTGGATCGTCCGGACCATGCGCCGGTGATGCATTCAATTGAAATCGGCGTGGTCCGGCTGACGGAGCGGCTGTTGACGCAGGATCCTCCGGCCCCCGATCAAATCCGGGCGGCGCGCGAGCTGATCATGAAAGAAACCGAGCAGATCAAGCCTGTGCTCGGGACTCTTGCCGGCACAACATTGGTTGGCACGGCCGGCAGCATCACGACGCTGGCAGCCATGGCGCAAAAGCTGTCCACCTATGAGCCGCTTCGCATCCATAATTACCGGCTGAGTCTTGACACGATCCGCGCGCTCGAGCGGGAGATACTGGGCAGGACGAAAGCGCAGCGCCGTGAGATGCCGGGTCTGGAAGCGGGCCGCGAAGAAGTGATCGTGGCGGGTGTCCTGATCCTGCGCGGCGTCATGGAGACACTGGGATTCACCGAGGGGCTGGTCAGCGATCTCGGCCTGCGGGAGGGGATTCTGCTCGATCTGGCGGCACCCCGGAAGCGGTGAATACTAGCGTTGTGTGTACCAGCGGAACCCTTGTGTTTCCTTGAATGCCGGCTTCGGCGCGGCGCCAGGTTTTTCCAGCACCATCACCTTGAAATCCCACAGACCGAACCAGGCCGGATCGCTCACCGCGTGATAGTGGCAGCCTGACAGTTTCGGCAGCATGGGGCCCAGGGCCTGGGCCAATTCCTTCTCGGTGTAGGCGCGGATGGCGAAGGGCTTCCCCATGGCCTGGCAGAACCGCTGGATGGCGTAGGCGGCGCCGGTGCAGAGAACCTGCGTGTCCGGCTTGATCATCAGAAATTTCGGCAGCGCGGAATACTGTTCCTGGAAACCGAGCCACTTCGCAGCGTGCCGCATGTGCGTGTACTGCACTTCGTATTCGGTGTGGCCGGGCAGTTTTACTGGTTCGGGCCAGCCTGTTTCCACCCCGAACTCGATCAGGATCGCGCGGCCGCCCGGCTTGAGCACGCGCCAGAGCTCCGCGAGAAATCTGACCGGCCCCAGGTTGAACACGAATTCGTCCGGGAGGTTTGGATCGAACGGCAGGCGGATGCGGCGGATCCAGTCGATCGCTTCCTGGTGGACGGGCGTGCGGCCCTTGCCGGTTTCCAATTCCCCGCGGGATAAATTGACCGGCGTCATGTCGGCGAGATTTTCGTTGTCGATGACGAGATCCACGCTGGCGTCGCGCAGCGGGAGCCATTCGGCGTTCGCCTGCGTGCCGCTGCAGCGCCAGCCGGCGGTGGCGGCCAGCTTCAGCTGGGCTTTCACGAACGGCGGCGTGAGGTCGAGAAACACATAGCGGAGGCCGCCGCGTTCCGCCGGTGATAATTCGGCGGCCAGTTCGCGCGAGACGTAGCCGAGGCCGCCTCCGACTTCAACGAGCGTGCGGAGTTTTGTCTCCCACCAGCCGAGCCGCCGGAGGTGTTTGGCCAGCAGCCTTCCGTAGGTCAGTCCCTGCAGGGCTTCGCTCGGTTCGCGGAACAGGTGCGAGACGGTCGTCTCGATTGTGTCGAAATGGCCTTCGTGCTGCGCGATGTCACGCGTGTGAAATTGAACCAGGTGCTCGCCGCCCTCGAATCCCTGCCGCCCGGACCAGCCCTCCCGGATTTGCTGGAGAAGCAGATCCCACTTGATATTGAGCCGGTGCCCGCCGGCCGGAGGCTCGGTGCCGTAGTAGCAGAGCGAGTAGTTGGGGAGCGACCAGCGCTCCAGGTGCCAGCAGCCGTTCTGCCCGTCCGGCCCGCAGACCCATTTCCCGAACCGGCCCAGCAGCTCGCCGACGGTCATGTGTCCGTCCATGGCGGTCAGCAGTTCGAGGCCGGCGCGGTTGAGACGGATGAGGGGGAGCGCGTCGTCCAGCGGCGTGAGCCACCATTCGTCCGTGCCGTGTTGGTAGGTGATCATGTCCGGCATGCGCCAGGCGCGCAACGCGAGGACCTGATCGGTCAGGGTGAGCGGTTGATGAGCGACGGCAACCGGTTTCATGGTATGTGGTTCAAGACAACCAAAATCAATTTCGGGTCGGAAGGGTACACGAAGAAAATCGGCCGGGCAATCAATTAGATTTGCGGCAGAGCGGAGGAATCGGAGACGGTCACGGTCCCCCGCATGATGGGATGGATGCGGCAATGATAGGGATAGTGGCCGGGAGGCAGGCCCGGCAGCACGTAGTCCTCGCCGGGCATCATCATGCCCGAGTCGAAGGCGCAGGGGCCGTCGCTGACGCAGCCGTCGTGGGTGATCGTGTGTTCTGTGGGAGTGGGATTGTCCCACCGGATCGGCGTCCCGGTCGTGACGGTCGCGGCGGGAGGAAAAAAGTAGGGCGACCCGTTTTCGATCGTAATCTTGAAATGCGGAGGAGTCGCCGAGCCCGGCAGGGCTCCGAGCGCGAGCAAGGCGCATACGATGGTGATGCGAACGATGGTCACGATATACCTCCCGCAGGTCTGATTGTATGATAGCACGACTCTGATTATTGGAGACACGGAAGCACGTGAGGATTCATCCGGCTCTGATCCGCTTGGGTTTCGGAGCTTTCTGCGCGGGGTTGTCGGTGCTGACGGTCGTGGAGGCGCCGACCTCGCTGTTATGGTTTGCCGCCCTCGGGGTGACGGAATGGGGCTATTGGCTTGCGCCGCTGGCATTGCTGGCATGGCTGCCCGGGTGGAGACATGCGCAACCGGCGCGAATCGGCGCATGGCTGGGCCTGGCCGCCGCGCTGCTGTTGCTGTCGCCGCTGTTTCGCGCCGCCGCGCTTGTGCAGGCGTGGCCGGATGGGGTGCCGACGTTTGTGAGGGACGCCGTGCCCCGATCCACCGCAACTGCGCTGCCGCGGCCGGCTCCGATCGTTCTTGCGGATCTGTTTCGAGGGGTGTCGTCTTCGGACGTTGGCACGCGGACTGTTGTCTACGCCACGCGCGGCGATCAGGAACTCTTGCTCGACCTGTACCTGCCGGCCGGAGCCTCGCAGGCTCCCGGCGTCATCGTCATTCACGGCGGTTCCTGGCAGCACGGGGACCGTGCGGAACTGGCTGCGCTCAACCGGTATCTGGCCGCGCGCGGCTACGTGGTGGCAGCCGTCAGCTACCGTTTCGCGCCGAGGTGGCCGTTCCCGGCCGCGCGGGACGACGTGCGCGAGGCCATCGCCTTCTTGAAGGCGCATGCCGGCGAGTATGGCCTTGATCCTCGCCGGCTCGCGCTGCTGGGACGTTCGGCGGGAGGGCAGATTGCGTTGTCGCTCGCCTACGCGGCGTACGATCCGGACATGCGTGGCGTGGTGGCGCTCTATGCGCCGACGGACATGAAGTACAGCTATGAACATCCCAGCAATCCCCGGGTGCTGGATTCGATCGCAGTGCTGGAGGCGTATCTGGGCGGGAACCCATCCCAGGCTCCCGCCGCCTACGAGGCTGCATCGCCTATTCGATTCGTCTCGCCTGCAACTGTCCCCACGCTGCTGGTGCACGGAGAGCGCGATGAACTGGTGTTTCCCGCGCAAAGCGAGCGGCTGGCGGCCCGTCTGGTTCAGGCGCAACGGCCGCATTATTTGCTCCGGCTGCCCTGGGCGACGCACGGCTGCGATGCAAATTTCAACGGTCCGTGCGGACAGGTCAGTACCTATGTCATTGAGCGATTCCTCGCTTCGGTGATGCGCTAGCAGGTATTGGAATAGACTGGCAGCAGGCGCCAATTAAGTCATAAGCATTTGTATTTTATGGCTTTTCACAATGGTCGAGTTGGCCGGTTGCAAGCGGCAACGCTTTCATGCTAGATGGGGGCCGCAACGTGCAAATGATTCTCGGAGGATGAGGGGGAGGAGATGTCGAAGAAAAAGAAGAAGAAAGCGAAAAAGAAAGAGAAGAAGAAAGCAGCCAAGCGCGCGGCCCGAAAGTTACTGAAGAAGGCGAAGGCGGCAAAAAAGCGCGCGGCTGGAAGAAAAAAGAGCGCGCGAAAAGCAGTGAAGACGGCCGCCAAGAAAAGCGTCGCCGTGGCGAAGGTGTTGCCGGCCGAAAAGCCTGCCGTGCTGCCGCCACGGCCTCCGGCTCCGGCGAGATCATTGAAGCCGCAATCTTCCCGGCAAGATTCCTTGCGTGAGTCCCTGCCGGACGATCTGGAGATCGATGACGATCTGGCAGACGAAGTGCCTGCTGCGATGCGGGACGACATGGACGACGAAGAAGCGCTTGAGGAAGAGGGGGGACGGAGCGACTATCTCGACAAGCCGGACGAACTTTCCGGGGAAGACGAGGAGTGAACAGGGCGGTGCCCGCGCCTGCCGGGGTTTGATGCGCGCGGCATTCCGCGGGTCTTCTTTCTTGCGTACCCACAGCCTTATCTGAGCCGGCCCTGACGGCCGGACGTTCAACCACATGACCAGCCATTTTCTGTTTGTCGCCGGCGCGCTCCGCGAGCGGAGTTCGCGGGACAGCGCCGATCTGCAACTGACGCACCAGATCTGGGGGCTGCGCGGTGCATTGATCTGCGAAAACGTGCAGCGGTACCTGTCCGCCGAGTCGTGCGGCTTTGTCTACGTGCTGAAGGAAGGCGTGTGCGCGCATTTTTCCATTTCATCCGGCGTCCAGCCGCTCGAGCGATTGGACCAGCTTGTGCGCGACGAGCTGCGGACGGAGGCCCGGTACGGGTACGTGGCCGTCACGCAGGTACGCCGGTGGCCGTCGTCGTCCGGGCAGAGCCTGGCGATGTTGCGGCAGATTCTGGAAGTGCCCGACCAGGCCGAGTTGACGCGGCGGCTCAATCTCGGCATGCACCGGCTGACGCAGGAACAGCACGACGCCCTGCTGAAGGCGGTGGAGGGGGCTCCGTGACCGGCCTGAGGCGTGCCTGCATGCGAATGGGACGCGGCGTGGTTCCGATAGTGGCGGCCATCGGCCTCTGGGCGGGCGGCTGGGATGCGCCGCAGGCGGAGGGCGCGTGCACGATGGAGCGCGAGGGCGCGGATCAGCCGGCAGTGTTCGTGCGCCACCTCGATCCGGCCTGCACGGAACAGGAGCGCGAGGCGCAGGCCGTGAAAGCGGAAGAGGTGCTCGCCGCATTGAAAAACGGCAGGGGCGTGGATATCGCCGGGGCGATGATCGTCGGCGATCTCTTCTTCGATGCGCTGCCGGCGGTGAAGGCCGAGACGGTGCCGGACCTTCCGCCCGCTCTTCGCGAAGCGTCCGGCTCCCGACAGGGCGGAGAAATCCGGCGCCTGGCCGGCCCGATCACCATCACGCGGTCGGTGTTCAGAGGATCCATCGGGACGAAAATCACGGAGGGTTACCTGGTGGTGCAGGGACCGGTGACCGTGACCGGCACGACGTTCGAGCGCACCGTCGATTTTTCCCGCACGATGTTTGCGGGGCCGGTGGACGGCTCGGAGGCGGTGTTCCTGTCCCAGGCCCTGTTCGTCCAGGCGCGGTTCGCGCAGCCGGTCCGTTTCGAAAAAACCGCGTTCGGCCCCCATTCACGCTTTCATCTGTCAATTTTCAGCGGGCCGGTCTCATTTGTGAGGGCCGGGTTCAACGGCCTGTCGGAGTTTCTTGAAGTGACGTTCGAGCAAGACGCCAGCTTTTCACGGGCCTATTTCAAAATGGGCACCGGATTTTCCGGCAGCCGGTTCGGCGGCATCCTGGATTTTTCCGAGGCCGTCTTCGAGCGCGAGGCGTTTTTCACCTTTACGGTCTTCGAACGGGATGCCTATTTCCGGCGCTCGACTTTCCGGGGCACGGCCGATTTCTCCGATGCGCACTTCAAGGGGGTTGACGATTTTTCCAAGGTGATGTTCGACGTGCAACCGAATTTTTCCCGCGTACAAGCCGGCGAGGCGCGACGGTCGCCCGGCGGCCTGCAGGATCCGCGCATCATGTACGGCATCGCCGCGCTGCTGGCGGTCTTTACCGGCTTGTTTTTGTGGAATATCCGGAAGAAATGACCGGGAGTGGTGCCACAACATATAGAATTTCCCTTGCATATGACCCCATAAGGTTGTATAAATAAACGAATTTCTCGCAGGGGGTATAAGGGGGCACAAGCGTGGCTGACGAGTCCGAACGCAGGGAAACGATGGATCAGGCCGAGCAGCAGATGGAGCTGCCGTACCATGTCCGTCTGGAGCATTTCGAAGGGCCCCTCGATCTCCTGCTGCACCTGATCAAGAAAAATCAGGTCAGCATCTACGACATTCCCATTGCCATGATCGCCCAGCAGTACCTGGATTACTTGAGCATGATGAAGTCGCTCAATCTTGGCGTGGCCGGCGAATTCCTTGTCATGGCGGCGACACTGGTGCAGATCAAGTCGCGCATGCTGCTGCCGGCGGATGAAACCGATGTCGACGACGAGGAAGGGCCGGACCCGCGCGAAGAACTGGTCCGCCGTCTGCTGGAGTACCGGCAGTTCAAGGATGCCGCCCGGCAGCTCGACGACCGCGAACGGCTGTGGCGCGAGATTTATGCGCGCGAGCCGATGCCGCTGCCGGCAGTCCGGTCGGACGAAGTCTCGATGGACGACGTCAGTCTCTTTGATCTGGTCGATGCGTTGCAGGGTGTGCTGGCGCGCCTGCCGGCGGACAGACTGGTGGAGATCATTCCGGAGAATCTCACCGTCAAGGATCGGATGAACGCGATCCTGGAAGTGCTGGACACCAGGGAGTCGGTAACGTTCCAGTCCCTGTTCGAGGGGCAGGAGCACCGGCTGGTGGTGATCGTGTCGTTTCTGGCCTTGCTGGAACTGGTCAAGATGAAGCTGGTGCGCCTGTTCCAGGGCGAGGCGTTTGGCGCCATCCTGGTGATGCGGGCCTTTGCGCCGATTGCCGATGATGAGCCGGTCGAGCTCTGAGGCGGTGAGGGGGGAAGCCATGGACGATATGGAAAAACTGGAATCCGGCGAACCGATGCAGGACGACACTCCCGCAGCAGAGACCACGGCTGAGGCCTCTCCGATGGGCGAGGGCGAGGAATCCGCCCGCCTGCAGGCGCTGGAGGAGCGGGAGCTCAAGGCGATCCTGGAGTCCCTGTTGTTCGTCTCGGCCGAGCCGATTCCGCTGGAACGGCTCATGGTGGCGCTCGGAACCGTCTCGAAGAGTGAACTCAGGCACGCGCTGCAATCGTTACGCGAAGATTTTGATCGCGAAGGGCGCGGCCTGCAGATGGTCGAGCTGGCGGGCGGCTTTCAAATCGTCACGCGGGCCGAGCATGCCCCCTGGATCAAGCGTCTGGCCAAGGCGAAGGCGTCGCCGAAACTGTCCCGTTCCGCGATGGAGTCCCTGGCGATCATTGCGTACAAGCAGCCCATCGTTCGCGCGGAGATCGAGCAGATCCGCGGCGTGGAGGTATCCGGCGTGCTGCGCACCTTGCTGGAGCGCAAGCTGATCCGGATGGTTGGCCGCAAGGATGTGCCGGGCCGTCCGATCATGTACGGATCGACGAAGCTCTTTCTCCAACAGTTCGGCCTCAGCGATCTCTCGCAGTTGCCCCCGCTGCGCGAGTTCAAGGAACTGGGTGAGGCGGAACAGGCGATGCTGCCGGTCGAGGACGGGCTGCGCATCGGCGAACACGAGACAGTGGCCGCCGGTTCCCCGGGCGAGCCGCCCGATGCCGCGCCCTCGCCGGAATCCTGACCGGAGCATTCAGGGGTCGCGTCCACCGTTCGCACCGCTCTTGTTCTCCCCTCGTGCGCTCTCTTAGAATGCACTGCCGATAGCGCTCACGCGAATGAGACTGCATGACACTGGTCCTTCCTGAAACGAAACGGGCTGTGGCGGCCGACCTGCGGCGTCTGGTGGGAGCCGGGAAGGTCCGTGACGACCGGACGACGCTGACCGCCTATGCGGTGGACGCCAGCATCTACAAAATCACGCCGCAAGCGGTTGTGCTGGCGGAGTCCGAAGCGGATATCCAGGCCGTCGTCTCCTATGCCGCGCGAACCGGCGTGCCGGTGACGCCGCGGGCCGCCGGCACCAACCTGACCGGATCGGCCATCGGTACCGGCATTATCCTGGACATCTCCCGCCTGAACCGGATCCTCGAGGTGAACCGGGAAGAAAAATGGGCCCGTGTGCAGCCAGGGATTGTCTTTGCCGAATTGAACACACGGCTGGCTCCCGAAGGACTGCTGTTCGGCCCGGACCCCTCCAGCGGGGAGATGTGCAAGCTGGGCGGCATGCTGGCGAATAACTCGGCCGGCCCGCACACGCTGCGCTACGGATCGGTCAAGGATAACGTGCAGGCGTTGCGCGTCTGTCTCCATTCCGGTGCCTGGGTGGAGGCGCGGGCCTATAATCTGGCGGCCCACGAAACGCAGGCGGTTCTGGCGGCGCATCCGTCGCTGGCCGGGGTGCTGGAGCTGGTTCGTCGCCATGCGGCTCTGATCCATGCCAAGAAACCGACGGTGAGTAAGAACAGCTGCGGGTACAACGTCTTCGGGCTGGCGGACGGGCTGGAACGGGATGTCTTCGACCTGCCGAAGCTCTTCGTGGGGAGCGAAGGCACGCTGGGCGTGATGAGCGAGGCCACGATTCGACTGGTGGATCGTCCGATCGCCACGGCGACCGCGCTGATCCATTTCCGCTCCCTCGAGGAAGTCGGGGAGGCCGTGCCGCAGCTGCTGACCCTGTCGCCCAGCGCGATCGAGATCATGGATGCCAATACCCTCAACTTGATCGGCCGGGGCCGTCACGGAATTCCGGCCGATGCCGCCGCCACCATCCTAGCGGATTTTGATCAGGACGCCGCAGGCGGCTCGATTCAGTCGACGGCCCGGCAGCTGGCCGATATCTGCCGCCGGTACCGGCTGGCATCCGATCCGGTGATCGCATTCGACAAGGAGCAACGCGAACAATTGTGGCAGGCGCGCAAAGCGCTCTATCCGACGCTGTACCGGTTCGGCGGCGGGAAAAAGCCGGTCAATTTTGTGGATGATGTCGTCGTGCAAGCCGAGCGTATCAGCGAATTGATCCGGTACCTGGAGGAGTATTTCGGGACACAGCGGGTGCCGGTGGCGATTTTCGGGCACATCGGCAACGGCAATGCCCACATCGTGCCGCTGCTGGACCTGAACGACCGCGCGGATTTTTCGAAGATGGTCGAGGCTCATCAGGAGATCCACGAGGCCGTGCTGACCCGGTTCGGCGGCTCCATTTGCGGCGAGCATGGCGACGGGCGTGTGCGGGCGGAACTTGTCCGGCGCATGTTCGGTGACGAGCTGTACTCGTTGTTTCAGCAGATCAAGCGGAGCCTGGATCCGTCCGGCGTGCTGAATCCCGGCGTGAAACTGAGCGAGACGCCCTTCACGGAGCACATCGACTATGAACGGCAGGCGAAGCCCTGCGCCACCTGCGCCAAGTGCAATTCGGTGTGTCCGGTGTATGACGTGTTCCAATCCGAAGACATGAGTTCCCGGGGATGGTTTGAAATCGTGACCGCCCGGGACTACAGCTATCTCGAATCCAAGCGGGTGGTGGAGGCCTGCCTGAATTGCAAGTCCTGCCGGACGATCTGTCCGGCCGATGTGGATGTGTCGGAGTTGATCCTCAAGCGGCGGGCGGAGCATCCCAACCGCACGGCCGGTGCCATCTTCGGGTTGCAGGCGCGCACGGCGCTCTTCGAGACGCTGCTCAAACTGGCCGGGCGCACGCAGTGGCTGTGGGACCGGTCGATCCCCCGCGTGGTGCTGGAGTGGCTGACGCGGCCCTTCCTGCGGGGCCTGGCCGAGACGGCGCGACTTCCCCGCGAGATGGTATTGCCCCGGCTGGTTTCGAAAACGCTGCGCGAGCGACACGCAGATCTCGTGGCCCGGCATCACAGCGCAAGCCGCCCCCGGACGGCCTATTTCCACGGCTGCGCGGCCAACTATTTTGATGATGGCGTGGGCGATGCGGTGATTGCCGTGCTCACGCGGAAGGGGATGGAGCCGGCGTTGCCGCCCCAGCGGTGCTCCGGCACGCCGATCCAGACATATGGCCATGTCAATCTGGCGAAGGACGGAGCGCGGTTCAATCTGGCATCGCTGGCCGGCTACGAGACAGTCGTCACGGGGTGCGCGTCCTGCACGCTCATGCTGAAAGATTATCCGAAGCTGTTTGCGGGGGAACCGGAGCAGAAAGAGGCCGAGGCCCTGGCCGCCAGGGTCAGGCATATCACCGAAGTGGCGGCCGAATCCGCGGGCGCGATTCCGCCCAAAAATGCGGGCGCCGGTCGCCGGCGGAAAGTCACGTACCATTCGTCCTGCCACTTGCGGGCTGCCGGGGTCACCAGGGAGCCGCGGCAGGCACTGGCCTCCCTGCCCGGAGTGGAGTTTGTCGAAATGGTCGATGCAGACCGGTGCGCCGGCGGTGCGGGCACCTATCTCGTCAAGGATTACGAGACGTCCATGAGGATTTTCGAGCGCAAACGGCAGGCGATCGAGCAGAGCGGGGCCGATGTGGTGGCGACAAGCTGCCCGGCCTGCATGATCCAATTGAAGAACGGACTGCGCGGGCGGGTGGCCGTGAAGCATGTCGCGGAGCTGCTGAACGAAGCCCCGGCCGACGAGGGTGCGCCATGATCACGCTGCGCAGGGCCGATTGGCTGTTTGCCGGGGCAGTTGTGCTGGTGATCATCGGGGTGTCGCTGTTGCCGTCGCCGCGCGATCGGAATCCTGCCATGCCGGCGACCCCGGAGCATCGGGGGCTTTTCGAGAAGGACTGTGTGCGGTGCCATGCAACCGGGCAGAGCCGGCCGCTTCCGGAGCGGCATCCCGGACGCCAGGACTGTTTTCGTTGTCATAAGGGGCCGGATATGGCGGGAGGAAAATCGTGAGGATGCTGTCATGGTAACGGTGCTTCTGTTCGGGCTGACGCTTCAGCAGAGCGTCGGGGAGTCCGAGTTGCAATTGGACGTGGCCGGGCCGGTGACGGTGAAGGGCTTGCTGGAATCGAATCAGGATAAACTGGCCGGCGCGCTGCCGTTCATGCGCACGGGCGAATTGCTGGTGACGGTGAATAAAAAGGTCGGCTCGCTCGAGTCACTGGTGAAGGACGGGGATCTCGTCAAGCTGACCCATCAGGCGCATCCGATCTTTGACGGCGCAATGTGGCAAAATCCGTGAGGTGTAAAACGCGAGACGAGGAAAGTAAAACGAGAAAGACTTGCTCAATCTTTTACATTTAACGATTCACGTTTAACGAATAACGCTAGGCAGAGGCGGGCGGTTCGGAGAAGACGCCCATCGAGCGGTATTTCCGGTCCCGTTGGGCGAGCAGGTCCTGGAGGGACAATTCGCCGAGCTGGCTGAGGTGGCCGGCGAGCGATTTGGCAACCCGTTCGGCCGTCATGCGGACATCGCGGTGCGCGCCGCCGGCCGGCTCCGGGATGACGTCGTCGATCACTCCAAGCCCGCGCAGGTCGCCGGCCGTCATCTTGAGGGCGCGTGCGGCGTCCTGCACTTTGGCCGGATCGCTCCACAAGATCGCCGCGCAACCTTCCGGCGAAATCACCGAGTACACGGAGTGCTCCAGCATCAGCACGCGGTCGGCCACGCCCAGCGCCAGCGCGCCGCCGCTGCCGCCTTCTCCGGTCACGATGGAGACGATCGGCACGGCCAGGCGGGACATGACCAATAGATTTCGCGCGATGGCTTCGGCCTGCCCGCGCTCTTCGGCGCCGACTCCGGGATACGCGCCCGGCGTGTCGATGAAGGTCACGACCGGCCGGTTGAATTTTTCCGCCAGTCGCATCAGGCGAAGCGCTTTGCGGTAGCCCTCCGGATTGGGCATGCCGAAATTCCGCTGCATCCGCTCCTTGAGCGTTTTGCCCTTCATGTGCCCGATGATCATGATGGACTGATTGTTGAACCGGGCGAAGCCGCCGAGCACGGCCTGATCGTCGCCGAAGGTGCGGTCGCCATGCAATTCGACAAAGTCCCGGCAGAAGGCGTTGAGATAGTCGAGGACGCCGGGCCGCTGCGGATGTCGGGCAAGTTGGGTGCGCTGCCAGGGCGTGAGGGTGCTGTACAGCTCCACCTCGGTTTGGGCCAGGCGGGCCTTGAGCTTGCGGATTTCCTCCTCGACGGCCGGCTTCACCGAGCCGGAGCCCGCCAGCTTTTCAATCCGCTCTTCGAGCTCGCGGAGAGGCTTCTCGAATTCGAGGTAATCTTTCATGCCCCGTTGCCCCCGTATTACAGCATGACGACGGCGCCCTTGCCTAGCACATTTTCAACTTCTTCCACGAATCCATCGCTCGGCAGGATTTTCACGTTGGGAACGGGCGCCGTGTCGGCTTCGATGTCCGGAGGCAGGCAGAGCGTGAAGGAAATGGCGGTCGGGCCCGGATGGCGCCGGAGAATCTGCTCGACCTGGCCGAGTTGCTGCGACGCGTCGGGGCCGTCGCTGACGCGGATATTCACGCGCGAGACCGACCGGGCGAGCAGGCTGTCGAGCGCTTCGATCTTCGTGCTCTTCAGGCGCGTGCCTTTTTCGGCCCGGTCCACGATGCCGGTGACCTGCACCACGCGCTCCGGCGTCAGGAGGTCGGCGGCGGCTCTGAAGAGGTCCGGAAATACGATGATCTCCATCAGCCCTTGCGGATCTTCAATCTGCACGTAGGCCATGCGGTCGCCCTTCTTGGTGGTCAGGGTTTTGACCGTCGTCACGATGCCGCAGAGCTTGACTTCCCTGCCGTCGCCCACTTCACCCATCGTCCCGGTGGTGACCGTCGAGAATTTCTTCAGCGCCGCTTCGAAGCGCGACAGCGGATGGGCGGTGATGTAGAAGCCCGTCAGCTCGCGTTCGTACTTGAGCATCTGTCCCTGATCCCATTCCGGCAGATCCGGCAGGACAGGCTCGGTGAGGCCGTGGGCGGAATCGGCCGACGGATCGCTGCCGAAAATGCTGGTCTGGCCCCGTTCGCGTTCCTGCTGGGCGGCCGCCCCTTCGTCGACGGCCTGATCCAGCACGGCCATCAGCTGCGCCCGGCGCGCGCCGGTCGAATCGAAGGCGCCGGCCTTGATCAGTCCCTCCAGCATGCGTTTGTTGACCTTGTGCAGGTCGACCCGGCGGCAGAAATCGAAAAACGACCGGAAGGGTCCGCTCTCGCCGCGGACCACGATGATGGATTCCACCGCGCCTTCGCCGACGTTCTTGATGGCGGCCAGGCCGAACCGGATCCCGCCTTCCGCCACGGCAAAGTCCCTGTGGCTCTCGTTGACGTCCGGCGGCAGAACCTTGATGCCCATCTCCCGGCATTCGGTGAGGTAGCCGACCATCTTGTCGGTGTTGCCCATTTCGCTGGTGAGCAGGGCCGCCATGAACTGGGTGGGGTAATGAGCCTTGAGATAGGCCGTCTGGTATGTCACCACGGCGTACGCCGCGGCGTGGGATTTGTTGAATCCGTAGCCGGCGAACTTCTGGATCAGATCGAACAGCTTCTTGGCCTTCGGTTCCGTGATCTTGCGTTGCTTGGCTCCGTCAATGAACTTCGCGCGGAGCTTTTCCATCTCCTCGGGCTTTTTCTTGCCCATGGCACGGCGCAGAATATCGGCCTGCCCGAGAGAGAAGCCGGCGATCTTGTTGGCGATCGCCATCACCTGTTCCTGGTAGACGATCACGCCGTACGTGTCCTTGAGCAAAGCTTCCAGCTCCGGCGCCTCGTACGTGATGGGAACCCGGCCCTGCTTCCGCTTGATGAAGTCGGGGATCAGGTCCATGGGACCGGGGCGGTACAGCGCGATGATCGCGATGATGTCTTCGAACCGGTCCGGCTTGAGACCGGTCAGCAGGTCCCGCATGCCGGCGCTTTCGAGCTGGAACAGCCCGGTGGTTTTGCCGGACGCGAGCAGGGCGAAGGTCTGGGGATCGGCGTAGGGAATCTGCTCGATGACCAGCGGCGGCCGGTCGGGATACGTCCGGTTGATCAGGGTGACCGCCTTGTGGACCATCGTGAGCGTCTTGAGGCCCAGGAAGTCGAACTTGACGAGGCCGATCTTCTCCACATCGCCCATCGAATATTGGGTCACGATTTCGTCGTTGGCGCCTTTGTAGAGCGGGACGTGATCCGTGAGCGGCTCTTCGGAGATGACGACGCCCGCCGCGTGGGTGGAGGCGTGGCGGGCCAGCCCTTCCAGCGACTTGGCGATGGACATCAGCTCGCTGATCTTCGGATCGGTCTCCGTGAGCTCGCGCAGCTTCGGCTCCTGCAGCAGGGCGTCTTCCAGGGTGATGTTGAGCTGGTTGGGCACCAGCTTGGCCACGCGGTCCACTTCGGCATAGGGAATCTCCAGCACCCGTCCGATGTCGCGGATCGCCGCCTTGGCGCCGAGCGTGCCGAAGGTGATGATTTGGGCGACGTGGTCCGATCCGTATTTGTCGACGACGTAGTTGATGACTTCGCCGCGCCGGTCCATGCAGAAGTCCATGTCGATGTCGGGGAGCGACACACGTTCCGGGTTCAGGAACCGTTCGAAGAGCAGGGTGTAGACGAGCGGATCGAGATCCGTGATGCGCAGCGCGTAGGCGACCAGGCTGCCGGCGGCGGAGCCGCGTCCGGGTCCGACCGGAATCCCGCGCGAACGGGCGAAGCGGATGATGTCCCACACGATCAGGAAATATCCGGCGAATCCCATCGAGCAGATGATGGTCAGCTCTTCCTTGAGCCGTGTTTCGTACGCGATGGCCGGAATCGAACTCGGCCGCTCCTTCAGCCGCACGGCCAATCCTTCCTTGGCCAGGTGCTCCACATAGGTTTCCCTGGTGAACCCGTCCGGGACTTTGTACTGGGGCAGGTGGGTCTGGTTCAGGGCCAGTTCCAGATTGCAGGCTTCCGCAATTTTGACGGTGTTTGCGACGGCCTGTGGAAGTTCCTTGAACTCGGCGGCGATCTCATCCGTCGATTTCACATACAACTGATCGGTGTCGAATTTCATCCGGTTCGGCTCGTTGATTGTCTTGCCGGTTTGGAGGCAGAGCATCAGATCGTGGGGGCGGGCGTCCTCCTTCTTGAGGTAGTGACAGTCGTTGGTGCCGGCAAGCGGAATGCCGAGCTTCTTATGGATCTCCAGCAGGCCGTCGTTGGCGACACGCTGGTGTTCCAGTCCGTTGGCCTGCAATTCGAGGTAATAATGGTCCTTCCCGAAGATCTCGCGGTACTCGCCGGCCGCTCTGGTGGCTCCTTCCAGATCCTTTTGTCCGATCAGGTAGGCGACCTCGCCGCTCAGGCAGCCTGAAAGCGCGATCAATCCCTCGTGATGCTGCTGCAGCAGCTCCTTGTCCATCCTCGGCTTATAATAGAACCCTTCAAGATAGGCCTTGCTCACCAGCTTGATGAGGTTTTGATAGCCCTTCAGGTTCGTCGCCAGCAGGATCAGATGGTAGTAGTCGTTATGCGCCAGCGCGCTGTCCTTGGTGAACCGGCTGCCGGGGGCCATGTAGGCTTCACAGCCGATGATCGGCTTGACCCCGGCTTCCCTGGCTTTCCGGTAAAACTCCACCGCGCCGAACATGTTGCCGTGATCGGTTATGGAGACGGCCGGCTGGCCGAACGCCTTGATCTGCCGGACGAGCGGATCAATCTGATTCGCGCCGTCGAGCAGGCTGTACTGCGTGTGGAGATGCAGATGAACGAATTGGGAAGGCAACAGAGAACCTCGACTGCAAAATTGTAGTGGGGGCTCGGCGCGAAGTCAATGACGAGCATGCACCGGTTGAACTTCAGAAAGCCATCTGTTATTCTGCGCGCGGTTTTCTCACCTGAGTTATCCACAAGAGGCCATAAGAGGATTGTATGGCTGGCATCAAGCGCGCACTGGTCAGCGTTTCCGATAAAACCGGCGTGGTGGAAATGGCCAAGGG
>Ga0155970_134_pt10 | contig 16358 bp, 14 predicted proteins | sample RifCSPlowO2_02_FD_107624 | JGI IMG/M metagenome (GOLD analysis project Ga0155970, IMG submission 107624) | Nitrospirae bacterium RIFCSPLOWO2_02_FULL_62_14
GGGCCATTTTCAGCATCGTAAAAAATAAAAAAGCCTTCTTCCAAGGCTTGTCACAGCCAGGGACGAAGGCTTGCGCGCTCCGTGGTACCACCCTGATTCAGCGCCGGACTCTTCTCGTGACATCCGGCACCCTTCATGTGACCCTTTTCGTGGGCCTCCCGGGATCCATTACTCTCGGTTCACGGATCCGGCTCCGAGGCCAGTTCGGCGATACGCAACACCGGCTCGCACCACCCGCCGGCTCTCTCCAGTCTGCGCGATCGCTTACTATTCCTCTTCCTCGCCGAAAACTATTCTTTCGTCCCCAACACCGTCTGCTGTTCCGCCTGGCGTTTCCCGAACGGCTTGAGCAGCAGCAGGATCACTCTTTCGACCGGTCCGGACACAGCATAACACGCAAACAGCACAAAGAGCATCACCTGCGGCCAGGCAATCACCAGCATCAGAACCAGGATGGCCAGGACCAGGTTGTCGAAATGCGCCCGGCCGCTGAACTTCAGATCCTTGAAGCTCCGGTACTTGATCGTGCTCACCATCAGAAAAGCCAGCGCCAGCGTCAGCACGAGCACCATGACGGGCTTTTCGGTCAGTCCGAATTGCGCCACCTCGCGATCAAAGATCACCAGCGTCGCCACCACGCTCGCCGCCGCCGGGATCGGCAGGCCGGTAAAGTACTTGCTCTCGCTGGTGGCGGTCATCACGTTGAACCGTGCCAGCCGGAGCGCGCCGCAGGCCACGAACGCGAACATGACGGACGGCCCCAGCATGTCGTAGACGCTCAGCGCCCAGCCATACATCAGCAGACCCGGCGCCACGCCGAATGCGACCAGATCGGCCAGCGAATCGTACTCCACGCCGAACTGGCTGGTGCTGTTCGTCCAGCGGGCTGATTTCCCGTCCAGCATGTCGAAAATCAGCGCGACCATGATCGCGACGGCCGCCGCGATGAAATGCCCCTTGAACACCGCGAGAATCGCAAACAGGCCGCTGAATAGGTTGCCGGTCGTCAGCAGATTCGGGATCAGATAGACGGCCCGCCGCCGCCTCGGTTCTTTCAGGATTGTTGCGCGCATCTCACAGTTCTCCCAACAAGGTTTCCCCGCCCTTCACGTGCTCCCCCACCTTCACCTTCAGCTTGGTGCCCACGGGCAGAAACACATCCATCCGCGATCCGAACCGGATGAGGCCGTACCGCTCGCCGCAGGCCACCGTCTCGCCCGGCGACACCCAGCAGACGATCCGGCGCGCGATCAGGCCGGCAATCTGCACGCACAGCACCCTGGTTCCCTGCACCGCCCGGATCAACAGCGCGTTCTGCTCGTTCTGCAGCGTCGCCTCTGGCCGGCTGGCCACGAGAAACCGGCCGGGCTGATAGGCGACCTGCTCCACCGTCCCCTGACAGGGGATGCGGTTCACATGCACGTCGAAGATATTCAGGAAGATGCTGATCCGCAGGCTCTTGTCCTTCAGAAAGCGCGGCTCATCTTCTTCGCAAATCTCGACGATCTTTCCGTCTCCCGGCGCCACCACCGCCCGATCGGACTTCGGCGCCGACCGTCGGGGGTTCCGGAAGAACCAGGCGGAGAACAGCGCCACGGCCCCGAAGGCGGCAGCCACGCCCGTCCACCCCAACACCCACGCGGCCACGGCCGGAGTGCCGGCGGCTACCACGAATGGAAGCCCTTCCCTGACGATCGGTATGCCGGCTGCGCGATCGGACACGAAATCAGTTCTTGTTCTTGTCGACCAGTTTGCCGCTCTTCAGCCACGGCATCATGGCGCGCAGTTTGGAGCCCACATCCTCAATCGGATGAGCCTCGCCCTTCTTGAGCAGGGTATACATGGTACGGTTGCCAATCATATTTCGAAATATCCCTCCGGAGTTAATTCTTGCTCTTATCCACCAATTTACTGCTCTTCAGCCATGGCATCATGGCACGCAGCTTTGAACCGACTTCTTCAATCGGATGGGCCTCGCCCTTCTTGAGCAGCGCATTGTAGACCGGACGGTTCGCCTGGTTCTCCAGCACCCATTCCTTGGCAAACTGGCCGTTCTGAATCTCTTTCAGGATGCGCTTCATCTCCTGCTTCGTCTTGTCCGTAACGATCCGCGGCCCGCGCGTGACATCGCCGTATTTCGCCGTCGTGCTGATCGAGTAGCGCATGTTCGCGATGCCGCCCTCGTAGATCAGGTCCACGATCAGCTTCACTTCGTGCAAACACTCGAAGTAGGCCATCTCGGGCGAATACCCCGCTTCAACGAGCGTCTCGTAGCCGGCCTGGATCAGCGACGTCAGCCCGCCGCAGAGCACCACCTGCTCGCCGAAGAGATCGGTCTCCGTTTCCTCGCGGAAGTTCGTCTCGATGACGCCGGCCCGTCCGCCGCCGATCGCGCTGGCATAGGCCAGCCCGACCTGGCGGGTATTCCCGCCCGGGTCCTGGTGGATTGCCAGCAGGCAGGGCACGCCGCTGCCCTTCGTGTATTCCGACCGGACGAGATGCCCGGGGCCTTTTGGCGCCACCATGAACACGTTGACGCCGGCCGACGGGACGATCTGGCCGAAATGGATGTTGAAACCATGCCCGAACGCCAGGTAGGCGCCGTCTTTCAAATGAGGCGCGATGGACTGGCGGTAGATGGCCGCCTGCGCCTCGTCCGGCGCCAGGATCATCACCACGTCCGCCGCCTTCACCGCGTCGGCCACCGGCATCACTTTCAACCCGCTCTGCTCCGCCTTCTTCCACGAGCTGCCCTCGCGAAGGCCGACGATGACGTTGACGCCGCTTTCCTTCAGGTTCAGCGCATGCGCGTGCCCCTGGCTGCCGTAGCCGATGATGGCCACCTTCTTGTTCTTGATCTGCTGCACATCGGCGTCTTTGTCGTAATAGACCTTCATGATTCTCTCCTGAAAAATAAAGGCTCCGGGCGATGGGCTATAGGCGATGGGTGAATCGCCGCCCCCTCCTACCTATCGCCCATTGCCTATGACCTATTGCCTATTCCTTTGCGACCCGTTTCGGCTGCGCCACGGCCGGCCGGATCGGCTCCCGCGCGATCGCCACGCGGCCGGTCCGGATCAGCTCTTTGATGCCGAGCGGCTGCAGGAGGTTGATGATCGCCTCGACCTTCTTGATACTGCCCGTCACCTCGATCGTGTAGGTGCCCGGCGTCGAATCGATAATGTTCGCGCGGAAAATATCCGTGATGCGCAGAGCCTCGGCCCGGTCCTCCGGCTTCGTGTGCACCTTGATCAGTGCCGTTTCCCGCTCGACGAACTCGTTCTCGTTGAGATCCACGACCTTGATGACGTCGATCAGCTTGTTCAGCTGCTTGACGATCTGCTCGATGATCCGGTCGTCTCCGGACGTCACGATGGTCATCATGGACGTGGACGGGTCCAGCGAGGGCGCCACCGACAGGCTCTCGATGTTGAAGCCGCGCCCGCTGAACAGGCCGGCCACCCGCGACAGCACGCCGAATTTGTTCTCGACGGTGATGGAAATGATGTGTTCCATTTTCAGACCGGAGCTTATTGCTTATGGCTAATGGCCAGAGTCGAATTTTTTCTGAGCCATACGCTATAGGCCATACGCTCTTACGCTGTTAAAATCGTGTCCTTGTCCTCGCCGGCCACCGGCGTTCCGGCTTTCCCGGCCTTCTGCTTCTCTTTGAGCTCCGGCGGATCGCTCAAAATCATCTCGTGGTTGCTGCCGCCCGCCGGGATCATCGGATAACAGTTCTCGTACTGGTACACCGGCACATCCAGGAACACCGGCTTGTCGATGGCGATCGCCTGCTTGATCACGTCGTCCAACTCGGACACCTTGGTCGCGCGCAGGCCGACCGCTCCGTAGGCCTCGGCCAGCTTCACGAAGTCCGGATAGGCACCGAGTTGGCTGGAAGCATAGCGGCCCTCGTAGAAGAGGTCCTGCCACTGGCGGACCATGCCGTGAAACCCGTTGTTGATGACGATCACCTTCACCGGCAGCTTGTTCGCCACCGCCGTGGCCAGTTCCTGCGTATTCATCTGCACGCTGCCGTCGCCGGCCACGCAAAGCACCAGCTTGTCCGGGAACGCCGCTTGCGCGCCCATCGCGGCGGGGAAGCCGAAGCCCATGGTTCCAAGCCCGCCGGACGTGAGCCAGCGGTTCGGCTTGGCCAGCTTGAAGTACTGCGCCGCCCACATCTGGTGCTGCCCGACGTCGGTCGAGACGATCGGATCGCGGTCCTTCGTCAGCTCGTAGAGCCGCTTGATGACGTGCTGCGGCTTGATGACGCCGTTCGGGTCCTGCTCGTAGGCGAGCGGATGAGCCGCCCTCCATTCGTTGATCTGGTCCCACCAGGGCTTCCGCAATTCCTTCTGTTCGCCGTTGACGGTTGCGCGCAACGCCTGAATCAGCTCGCGGAGCACGGTCTTGCAGTCGCCCACGATCGGCACGTCCACGTTGACGTTCTTCCGGATCGAGGTCGGGTCAATGTCGATGTGAATGACTTTCGCATGCGGGCAGAATTCCGACACCTTGCCGGTCACGCGATCGTCGAACCGCGCGCCGACCGCGATCACGAGGTCGGAATAGTGCATCGCCATGTTGGCCCAGTAGGTCCCGTGCATGCCCAGCATGCCCATGGAGAGCGGATGCTCGCCGGGGAATCCGCCCAGCGCCATCAACGTCATGTCCACGGGGATCTGGCACATCTCGGCCAGCTCGAGGACCTCCTGGGAAGCACCCGAGAAGACCACGCCGCCGCCGATGTAGAGAACCGGCTTGCGGGACTTGGCGATCAATTCGGCCGCCTGCTTGATCTGCCACTTGTTCCCCTCGTAGGTCGGGTTGTAGCCGCGGATCGAGACGGAGGCCGGATACTTGAACTCGGCCTTGTTCATCGAGACATCCTTGGGAATGTCCACGAGCACCGGGCCCGGCCGGCCGGTCGTCGCGACGTAGAACGCTTCCTTGATCGTCATCGCGAGATCGTTGACATCCTTCACGAGGAAATTGTATTTCGTGCAGGGGCGGCTGAGGCCGATGTTGTCGGCTTCCTGGAACGCGTCGTTGCCGATCAAATTGGTCGGCACCTGGCCCGAAAAGCAGACGAGCGGCACGGAATCCATGTAGGCATCGGCCAGCGCGGTGATGACGTTGGTCATGCCGGGGCCTGAGGTGACGAGCGCCACGCCGGCTTTGCCGGTCGCCTTGGCATAGCCCTCGGCCATGTGGCCGGCGCCCTGCTCATGGCGGGTTAAGATGACCTGGATGTCCTTCTGCTGATGCAGCACGTCGAAAATCTTGAGGACGACGCCGCCCGGCAGGGCAAAAATCGTCTTCACGCCCTCTTTTTTGAGGGACTCCAGGAATATCTCTGCGCCGGTGAGCTTCATCGGTCACCCCTTGCAGCTAAACAGATAATTCTTTCTAGAAAACAATGGGATAGAGTAAATGATACTATCATTGCCATCTGAATTAAGTCAACTGATTCCTGCCGTTTTGCGAGCCGGCGGAGAAGCACACAGCCATGATTGAAGTAACCATCCTCTCCCGGCACGAATGCCACCTTTGCGACGTGGTCCAGCGCATCGCCCAAGAGGTCCAGAGAGAGACCCCCTTCACGCTCACCCGCGTGGATATTGATGAAGACGCCGACCTGGCGGCCCGCTACGGAGACCGCGTACCGGTCGTGCTGATCGATCAGGTGGAAGCGTTTGCGGGAAAAGTCACCGAGGGGGAGTTCCGCAGAGCGATTCAAAAGGCGAGCAGAAAAGGCCTTCTGTCCCGAATATTATCCCTCTTCAAACTTAAAGGGCGCGAGAGAGAGGGCCTATAAGCCGGATTCTGTCCCGCCTTCGCCAATGGCTCCGGCGTGGATGATCATTTCTCTGGGACCCGAGTTACCCCGGGCCTCAAGCGACCTACCCGGGGGCCTGACTGAGCCAGTCGTTCCGAGGCTCCCATATGGTTGAGTCTCGGAGTGCCCCCCTATTTGGCCTTGCTCCGGGCGACGCTTGCCGTGCCGTTTGTGTCGCCACAAACGCGGTGGGCTCTTACCCCACCGTTTCACCCTTACCTGATCCGGCCATCAACACAATGTTTGGCGGCCGGCCATCGGCGGTCTATTCTCTGTTGCGCTTGTGTCGGATCGCTCCGCCTGGGAGTTACCCAGCGCCCTGCCCTTGGAGTCCGGACTTTCCTCCAGCCTTGCGGCCAGCGATCATCCAGCCCTCTCTCTCGCGCACAGTCAGTATAACCATGGCCTGCCGTGCAGGCAAGCGTAATTGACCCTTCGGAATGCGTTTGTTACAGTGCGGCCCTACCGTGACCGCCTCAACCGCTACCGCTCACCAGAACCGCATCGGGATCGACGAATCCGGCAAAGGCGATTATTTCGGCCCCTTAGTGATCGCCGCCGCACACGTCACGCCGGACATCGAACCGGAACTCCGGCTCATGGAAGTTCGGGACAGCAAGAAAATTTCGGACGGCCGGATTCTCGAGATTGCCCGCGACCTCCGGCAGGTCTGCAAACACAGCATCGTGTCCATCGGCCCGCAGAAGTACAACGAACTCTATCCCAAATTCCGCAACCTGAACCGGCTCCTGGCCTGGGGCCATGCGCGGGCGCTGGAGAATCTCCTGGAGCAGGTGGACTGCCCGCTCGCCATCGCCGACCAGTTCGGCGACGAGCGCTTCATCCTGACGGCGCTGCTGGAGAAGGGTAAAAAGATCCAGCTCGTGCAGCGCACGAAGGCGGAAGAGGACCTAGCCGTGGCCGCCGCGTCGATCCTGGCGCGCGCCGAATTTTTAATCAGATTGAAGCGTCTGTCGGAGGAAATCGGCACCGCCCTGCCGAAAGGCGCCACCCATGTCGAACTGGCGGCGCGGATGGTCGTGAAGAAGCACGGCGAAGCCATGCTGGGGAATGTGGCAAAACTGCACTTCAAAACGACGAAATCAGTGTTGGGGAAAAAAGAAGAGAGTTAAACGGATTCGCCCGCTTCATCATCCGGCCGCGGCGCCGCCGCGCTGCTGATAGCGGCATCAGACACCGGCTCCCCTTCCCAGTAGAGCAACCGGCCGCAGAATGAACAGAACAACATGGCGTCCGACCGTTTCACCTGCGCCACGAGCTGGGGGGAAATCTGCAGCTTGCAGCCGAAACAAATGCCGTTCCGGACCGGCGCCAGCGCCTGGTCCTTCCGGGATGCCCTGAGCTTGGCGTAGCGGGTCAGCAGGCCCTTCTCGACGCCGGCCGCAATCTCCTTGTGTTTCTGCTCCAGCTCGGACAGCTCCGCCGTCAATGCTGCCTGCTGCGCGTCCAGCCTGGCTTTCTCGCCGACAAACTGCTTTTCGGCCTCAGCTTTCTTTGCATGGGCCTCCGTGATGCCTTTCTGCTGCTGCTCGATCTTTTCCATGTAGACGAGAATCCGCTCTTCGATCTCGCCTTTTTTCTTGTTCGCCATCTCGATCTCGAAGAGATGGGCCTGGTATTCCTTGTTGGTCTTCAATTCGCTGAGCCGCGTCCGCATCTTTTCCGTCTGGGAGTCGTGCGCCTCGATATCTTTTTCGAGCGAACGCCGTTCCTTCGTTGCCGTTTCCAGCAACGCGGTCAGGTCCGTCAGCTGCTTGATGATTTCGGTGAGAGGCGCCTGGGCGGCTTCGAGAAGGACGGGGAGCTTGCGCTGAGAGTCTTTGATCTCCGCCATACGGAGATCGAGGGCCTGCAAATCAATAAGCGGACGCAGTTGCGGATTCAACGGAACCTCTGAGTGGGTAAGCGATCATGATGGTCACAATATCACATGCACCGCTGGCTCTCAAGGAGCAACATGCAACGGAATCATGTCCGCCTACGCCAAGGCTACGGCGGACAGCCCTCGCCTCCATATCTCAAATCGTCGGCTTGCCAGCCGTAGCCCGTAAAGAATCTAAGCCTACTGGAGGCAAAGTAACTATCCGCCGCGATTTGATTGAACGCGGCGGCTCAAGCGAAGCTTGGTCAGAGCTCACTTGTGGCAAAAAACCTCTCCGCCCCCATTTGATCGAAGGGGGCGGCCCAGCAAGCTCGGTATGGTGGGCCCACCAGGATTCGAACCTGGGACCAAGAGATTATGAGTCTCCCGCTCTGACCACCTGAGCTATGGGCCCCTACCTTAGCTCATTCACAGGCAACGGCGTTCACGGCACCGACGTTCGCTAACCCTGTTCACAGGCCACTAACGCTCCGTGCCGAATTAAGGTTGCGGCCCTTTGATCTCAGGTATTGGCCAAACTTCTATTGCGCCGGTGCACTACAGGCTCTCGACGAAGCTGCGCAGCTTCTTGCTCCGGCTCGGATGCCGCAGCTTGCGCAGCGCCTTGGCTTCGATCTGACGTATGCGCTCGCGGGTGACTTCGAAGTCCTGGCCGACTTCCTCCAGCGTGTGGTCCGTGCTCTCGCCGATCCCGAACCGCTTGCGAAGCACCTTCTCCTCGCGCGGCGTCAGCGTCTCCAGCGCGCTGTTGATCTGGCGCTGCAGGTCGTAGCGGATGGCCGCATCCAGCGGCGACACCGCCTTCTTGTCCTCGATGAAGTCGCCCAGATGGCTGTCTTCCTCCTCGCCGATGGGCGTCTCCAGCGAGATCGGCTCGCGCGCGATCTTGAGAATCTTCCGCACCTTGTCCAGCGGCAGGTCCATCCGCTCGGCGATTTCCTCCGGGGTGGGTTCGCGGCCGAGCTTCTGCACCAGGTGCCGGGAGGTCCGGATCAGCTTGTTGATCGTCTCAATCATGTGCACCGGAATGCGGATCGTGCGCGCCTGGTCCGCGATGGCGCGGGTGATCGCCTGCCGGATCCACCATGTCGCGTAGGTGCTGAACTTGTAGCCGCGCTTGTATTCGAACTTGTCCACCGCCTTCATCAGGCCGATGTTGCCCTCCTGGATCAGGTCCAGGAACTGCAGGCCGCGGTTCGTGTACTTCTTGGCAATGCTGACGACCAGTCTCAGATTGGCCTCGACCAGCTCCGCCTTGCCGCGCTTCATCTTGTCGTCGGCGAGGTCGAGATGCTTGACGGCCTCCTTGATGTCCTCGGAGGTCATCTTCGCCTCTTCGGCCTCGATCCGGCGGACCTTCGCCTTCGCCTCGGTCGCGATCTTCCTGATGGCCAGGAGCGACTCCTCCGACAGGCCGCATTTGCGCTTCACCGTCAGCAGCCCGCGGCGGTCCCGGGCCAGCTTCCGCAGCAGTTCCGCGCCGGCTTCGCCCGACACGCCCAGCCGCCGGCAGCAGTTGGAAAGCTCGCGCTCGGCCGACCGGATTTCCTGCGCCACGTGGCGCACCCGCTGCACCAGCCTGTCCTTGAACAGCGGATGGAAATTGATCGCCTCGATCTTCTCCACCACCGGCACGCGGACTTCCTTGATCTGCGCCTTGATGCGTTTCTGCTTGGCCGGATTTCCCCGCGCCTTCCACAGCTTCTTGTAGAGCGCCGCGACGGGCTTGGTCGGCTTGCGCACCTTGGCGAGCGACTCGAGCGTCTTCTTGCGCAGCTCGGTGTCGTCCTGCTCCTGTTCCTCGCGCTCTTCCTCGTCCAGGTCCTCGTCGTAGGCCGTCTGCGCGACTTCGCGCACGCTGATCTTCTCTTTCTTGATCTGCTCCGGCAGCGTGAGCACCAGCTCCATGGTCATCGGCAGTCCGAACACCGCCATGGACATGTCCTTCTTGCCCTCTTCGATGCGCTTGGCGATTTCGATTTCCCCTTCGCGGCTCAACAGCGCGACGCTGCCCATCTCCTTGAGGTAGAGCCGGACCGGGTCGTCGGTGCGGCTGAGCACGCCGGGGGTCAGGTCGATCCGCTTCTCCGTCTCCTCCGACTCTTCCTTCTCCTCTTTCTCGTCCGCGTCGTCGTTGGACGCAGCCTTCCGCCCCGCCGGCTTCTTGCCGCGGCCCTGCTCGCCGTCCGGCGCGTCCACGATCTCGATGTCCATCTCGCCGAAAATCGTCATGAGATGGCTCATCCGCTCGGTCGAGACGAGCTCGGCCGGCAGCGAGCTGTTCAACTCGTCGTAGGTGATGAAGCCCTTCTCCTTCCCGATGGCGATCAGCTTCTTGACTTCAACCAGCATTTCGTCTTTAGCCATGCGTTCTCCTATGCACCCGGGGCCGCGGACACGGTGGCCCGTCCCGACTTCCGTAACCGCAATGCATTGACTTCATCGTTCAGCCGCTGCGCCTCGTCCGTCCTCCCGGCCTGCTCGGCCGCGCGGAGCTCCGCGATCAGGCGGCCCAGCGTGCCTTCCAGCTTCTTGCGCTCCAGCAGGTCCAGGCAATCCGTCACGTGCTGCCGCACATCATCGTAGGGCTGATCGAGCATGGACAGTTCCGTCGCCACCGTGGCGCAAGTCATATCGGCCAGCGCTTCGTCCAGTGTGGCCCTCACCGAGACGCGCCCCTCGTCCAGCGACCGCAGCGCAATCTCCACGATGCGCCGGCAGGCCGGCATCGAGAAGGTTTCCGCCTCCAGCCGCAGCACTTCCGCCGGCAGCAACTGCCCCTGCAACAATAAATGAACCAGGTCGCGCTCTTCCGGCGTCCCCTTGAACCGAGCGCCAGCCGGCGGCGCCGCCGCGGCAGGCGACTCTCGGCGCGCCGGGCGCAGCTCGCGCGGCCGCAGTTCCGGGTAGCGTTCGATCAGCCGCTGCTGGTTCACGCCCAGCCGCTCCGCCACGCGCTTCGTGTACTCCTCCTTCTCCAGGCGGTTGCTCGTCTTCTGGAGAATGCGCAGGATTTCGTCCACGCTCCGGATGCGATCCTCGATTACGGTCGAGCCCGCGCGCCGCAGACTGTGCTCGACGGCGAAGTCCAGCAGGCTCGGCGCCTTGTCGTGCAGCTGCGCGAAGACCTCCGTGCCCTGGTTCCGGATGAACGTGTCCGGGTCGTCGCCGGACGGCAGCGAGACGACTTTCACGCCGAGACCGCTGTCCACGAACAGGTCCAGCGTCCGCAGCGCCGCCCGCACGCCCGCCTCGTCCGGATCGAACAGCAGCACCGCTTTCGTCACGTAGCGCCGGATGATCCGGATGTGGTCCGGTGTCAGCGCCGTGCCGAGCGTCGCCACCACGTTCGTAATCCCCGCCTGGTGCAGCGCGATCGCATCGAAATAGCCCTCGACAATGATCAGGGTTTCCGTCTTGCCGGCCGTCTCGCGCGCCTTCTCCAGGAGATACAGCGCACGGCTCTTGTTGAACAGCGGCGTTTCCGGCGAGTTGAGGTACTTGGGCATGCCCTCGCCCAGGATGCGGCCGCCGAAGCCGATCACCTTCCGGCGCAGGTCACGGATGGGAAACATCACGCGCGCGCGGAACTTGTCGTAGTAGCCGGAGGCATCCTTCGGGTTTCTCCCGGCGCCCTCTTTCGTCGTGATCAGCCCGGCCGCCAGCACATCCGGCAGCGTATAACCGCTCCTCAGCAGATGCTTCAGCAGGCCGTCCCAGCTCTCCGGCGCATAGCCGAAGCCGAACGTCTCCAGCGTGTCCTCGAACATGCCGCGCTCTTTCAGATAGAGCCGCGCCTCGCGGCCGGCTTCCGCCTGCGTGAGGTTGTGCGCGAACCAGGCCTGCGCCGCCTCGTTCAGCTTCTCCAGCTTTTCGCGATTGCCCGAATCCTGATGGTGCCGCCCGCCTGCGTCGACGCCTCGCGGCGCGCCCTGCGCCTCCGGCACCGCGATGCCGGCCTTGCGGGCCAGTTCGCGGACAGTTTCAGGGAAGCTCGTCCCCTCCATCTTCATCACGAAGGTGAAGGCGTTGCCGCCCGTGCCGCAACCGAAGCAATGGAAGATCTGCCGCGAGGGGCTGACCATGAACGACGGCGTTTTTTCGGAGTGAAAGGGGCACAGGCCCTTGAAGTTCTGGCCCGCCTTGGAGAGGGTCACATAGCCGGAGACGACATCAAGGATATCGGTGCGGTCTTTGACTTGTTCGATGATCTCTTGAGGAATGAGACCGAGGCTCACGCGGTTACGCTCCTGTACCCTGCAGGATACTCCAAACGAGCCGTACAGGTGGCCGTTTGAGGCATCCGCCCCGCTTCCGTGAACCGAGTTCCAACAACACGGAAAGGCTTGAATTTTTTGATGTATTGACCGTGCAATCTAACAGACGAAAGAAAGGGGTGTCAATGGCCCAAGACGGGGGTGCCGAGGCTCGACGCGTCCCCGCCAATGAAGGAGCGAGCGTGGCAGGTGGTCTGCCTTTCGGAAGGGGAAAAACAGGGACATTCAAGGTTTGTGAGGCAATTGCTATCGGTGCAGCCCACTGAACGTGGCGAAGCGTTAACGGTGACAGACTTTCAAGCGGTCTGTCACCGTTCTATTTTTATTAGCGGCTGGAAGGGATGAACTCGGAGGCGTTCGGCATGGCGGGATAGGATGTCGAGGGGCTGTGGGAGTGCCGCGAGCCGTTCTGTTGGTCCGATGAGGCGAGCGGCCAACAGTACGACTTGAATGGCCATATGGGAGGGCAACGCATCATGCCGGCGCCGGAGCAGTTCGCCCTTCGTCAGCCGCTGCCCTTCTGTACGCGCGTTGCGCGAGCAAGGGAGAAGACCAACCCACCAACTCACTATCCCTCCGTCAGCGCTCTGCGAGTAAAGAGGAGACCAAGCCGCCACCGATGGCCCTTTCACTCACACCCGCTACGCGGTGAACACCGCTTCCCTGCATCCATGCGTTTCCCTGCGTGAGGTTCGGTGCTATAGTGGGCGGCATGGCGACCATTTCCCTCGAAGACAGCGGGATGTTCAAGCACCGCGACATCCTCGACGAGCTGAACAAGAACCTGTCGCTGGAGCAGAAAGTGGGAATGCTGCTCACCCAGCTCCGCATGCGGTTTCCCACCATCGAACGGATCGCGGTGGCGCTCTACGAGCAGAAGACGGACTGGCTCAAGACCTACCTCGCCAGCGGAGAGGGGGAAAATCCCCTGCAGCATTACTCCACCAAGTTGAGCGAGGCCCCCTCGCTCCAGGCCATTTTGATGAAGGGCCGGCCCCGCGTCGTCAACGATCTCGGCGTGTTCGACCAGGGGAAGCACAAGCACACCCAGGCGATCCGCGCGCAGGGATACGGCTCCAGCTACACGATGCCGATGTACGTCAGCGGCATCTTCTTCGGGTTTCTGTTTTTCAATTCCCGCAGCAAGGACGTCTTCACCGAAGACGTCCTGCACCATCTGGACATGGTGGGGCACCTGGTGTCGCTCGTGGTCATCAACGAAGTGGCCAGCATCCACACCCTCCAGGCCTCCCTCAAGACCGCCGTGACCATGGTGTACCACCGCGACGTGGACACCGGCTCGCACCTCGACCGCATGTCGAACTTCGCCTGGCTGATCGCCCGCGAGATGGCCCCCAGGTACCGGTTCACCGACGAGCAGATCGAGCACATCTTCTTTTTCGCGCCCCTGCACGACATGGGCAAAATCGGCATCCCGGATGCCATCCTGAAAAAGCAGGACAAGCTCACGGATTCCGAATTCGAGGACATGAAGCAGCACACCACCAAGGGGCTCGAAATCATCGACGTCATGCTGCGCAACTATGGATTGGAAGGGCTGCATCACGTGGACATGCTGCGGAACATCGCCCTCTACCATCACGAGGCCATCAACGGCCGCGGCTATCCCAAGGGGCTCAAGGGCGACGAGATTCCGATCGAAGCGCGGATCGTCTCCGTGGCCGACATCTTCGATGCGCTCACCAGCAAGCGCCCCTACAAGAAGGCCTGGACGAACGACGAAGCCTTTGCCACGCTGCAGAAAATGGCCGGCACGCAGGTGGACCAGGATTGCGTGGAGGCGCTGATCAAATGCCGGGGCGAGATCGAGCAGATTCAGGCAAAGCTCAAGGAAGATCCGTACGGGTGAGCCGGGGCGCCACGGTACGGGCTGCGCTCAGCTGTTTGAAAAATCCGATTCCATCGGCGGGATGTTGTACAGGAGTTCGAGGTCAAATTCCTCGACCAGTTCGTTCACCGCCGAGGCCCCCTGGTCGGACCGCACTTCGTTGATCACCAGCTCGATGGGCATGGCGGCGTGCTGGCCGTACTGCTCGATCGCGGATTCGATGCGCTTTCTGGCTTCTTCCATGTTCATGACGGCTGCTCCCTGCCAACGGCCGCCCATTGTAGCAGGATGCTGAAAAAGTCCGCCAGCTTTGTTCTCGCATCGCTCGGAAGCTCAACGTACGGATCTAAGCCTACTGGAGGCAAAGTAACTATCCGCTCGCATTTGATTGAAGCGAGCGGCTCAAGCGAAGCTTGGTATGTACCTCCTCGCTCCCTCGCTGCTGCGACCGTAGCCACGGGAAAGACGCGCGTCTTGGCGCGCGTGGGGCGGGCCGGGTGTAACAAGGCTTTTTTGACCATCCTGCGGGCATGCTGTTTTCATCTGTGATCGTCCGCAGATCAATCGCCACGGGCGTCAAAATGGTTTTTCAATGCCCTGCTAGCCGAACCGGCTGCGGTTTTTCGATTGCTCGCACCACAAAATCATCCTGTGCCGAATCTTGGCTGTTGTTCGCAGGGCATGGGATAATGCTGGTCACGATGGCGGGCAGGGCGCAATTCCCGGACGAACAGACCGACGAGGGAGCATTCAAGCGCCAGGCGGATGCATTCCACGGATGGGTCACGGAAGATGGCTCGTCCGGCTACCAGGCGGCAGCCAAACGCTACCATTTATACGTGTCCTGGGCCTGCCCCTGGGCGCACCGCACGATCATCGTGCGGAAGCTGAAAAAGCTGGACGCCGTCATTGGCATGACCGTGGCGGACCCCATCCGCGACGACCGCGGATGGGCCTTCCGCGAAGGGCCGGGCCACTCCCTCGATCCCATCAATGGGTTTCACTTTCTCAGCGAAGCCTACCGCGCCACCGATCCGGCCTACCGGGGACGGGTCACGGTGCCCGTCTTGTGGGATACCGTCACCAAACGCATCGTCAGCAATTCCGACGACGATCTCATGCGCATGTTCAACAGCGCCTTCAACCGCTTCACCGACAGCACGCTGGATCTCTATCCCGAGGCGCTGCGGAAGGACATCGACGTGCTGAACGACTTCATCTACGAGAACGTGAACGACGGCGTGTACCGCGCCGGCTTCGCCACCTCGCAGGCGGTGTATGAGAAGGCCGTGCGCCGTCTCTTCGATGCCCTCGATCAACTGGAGGCGCGCCTCACGACCCGGCGCTACCTGTTCGGCAGGCAGTTCGTCGAGACGGACTGGCGGCTCTTCGTCACCCTCGTCCGGTTTGACGCGGTCTACCACGGGCATTTCAAGTGCAACATCCGGCGGATCGCGGACTATCCAAGCCTGTTCGGCTACCTCAAGGACCTCTACCAGACCGACGGGATCGCCGACACGGTCAACTTCGACCACATCAAGCGGCACTACTACGTCACGCACAACGACATCAACCCCACCCGCATCGTCCCCCTCGGCCCCGACCAGGACCTGCGCGCCCCGCACGGACGCGAGCGGTAAGAACAGAGGGATAGCCTGGCGATCCCGTGCTCGCGAAGCTTCTCAGTAGAGTCGCGAGGCTCTCGCGTCCGCGCCTCTCGAAGCGACGGGGATAGGGTGAAGCAGCAGCCCTCCTGCCCGCGCGTTGCGCGAGCACGAAGGGAGACCGGGTCGCCAGCTCATTGTCTTCCGTCCATGTTGCGCGAGCAAAGGAGATGACCAAGCCGCACTTACAGGGAAACGGGGATGGTGGTGAGGGCACAGGCGACTTTCGCCTTGAACAGCGCAACGAAGATTTGTATGGTGTCGTGCGACATCGCCATGCAGACCGACACCATGCTCGCCGCAACACGCATCACCCATCGGAAACAGCCGGCAGCTCCGGGAAGAAGCCGGCCTGCCGGGGTCGCGGGCATCCTGTTGCTGGCGCTCGCGGCGGGCGTGGCCCTGCCCGGGCATTCGGACGCCCGCCGGGAACTCCTGACTGACGAGGCCAAGGCCCGGCTCAAGGCCATCGAACGCATCCACCTGGAAACCCTCGCGCTCACCGATCACGGAGCCACGGACGAGACCGGCATCGCGTCCGTGGCGGCCGCTCGTCTCAAAACCGTTGGCTATACCGTGGTGAGCGATCAGGCCCAGCCGCACGACGTGACGGTCAAGGTGAAATGCGAGGAGCGAAAAGTCTGGGAGGGCACGGTACGGTCCGGCGGAGATGCGGATCTCAGTGATGCCGCCTCACGACTTTGGCGCGGCCCCGCCTGCCAGATCACCTACCGCGTGGACGGGCACGGATCGGAATGGCGGCATGAGGTGCGGGGAGACGCGCCGGAGGCTGCCGCACCAACTGCCGCAGCGAACGGAT
>Ga0155970_109_pt1 | contig 15970 bp, 18 predicted proteins | sample RifCSPlowO2_02_FD_107624 | JGI IMG/M metagenome (GOLD analysis project Ga0155970, IMG submission 107624) | Nitrospirae bacterium RIFCSPLOWO2_02_FULL_62_14
TGAGCGGACTTCACCGGAAGAGCGGGGCACCCACCGAGGCTTTAGCGAGCAGGAAAGCTGGAACTGACCAAGGCACTGCGGTCAACGACCGCAGCCGCGGGAATTCCAGAAGGTTTCCGCGAGTTAAAGCCCGGAAGGGTCGCTCCGAGAGGTGCGGAAGCGAAAGGCCATGCCACCCGACCTCGCCTCTCGGCAGCCGCCGTTACTGCTGTCCTTTTGCCTTCCAGTCGTCGAGGAACTTCTTCAAGCCGCTGTCTGTCAGCGGGTGCTTGAAGAGCTGCTGGAAGATCGAGAACGGCATGGTGGAGATATGCCCTCCGGCAAGCGCCGCTTCCACCACGTGCTGTGGATGGCGGATACTGGCGACCAGCACGAAGGTCTTGTAGTCGTAATTCTTGTAAATGGTGAGGATCTGGCGGATCAGCGCCATGCCGTCCGAGCTGATGTCGTCCAGCCGGCCGATGAAGGGCGAGACGCACCAGGCGCCGGCCTTGGCGGCCAGGATGGCCTGCGTGGGCGAGAAGCAGAGCGTCACGTTCACGCGGATGCCTTCCGAGGCGAACTTCTTCGTGGCTTTGATGCCTTCCGGAATCAGCGGCACCTTGACGACGATGTTCTTATGGATCTTGGCGAGCTCACGCCCTTCTTTCACCATTGCGTCGGCTTCGACGCTGACCACTTCGGCGCTGATCGGGCCGTCCACGATCTTGCAGATTTCCTGGAGCATTTCCTTGAAGCTGCGGCCCTCCTTGACGACTAGTGACGGATTCGTCGTGACGCCGTCCAGGATGCCGAGATTGGCGGCTTCGTAAATTTCCTTCACGTTCGCGGTATCAAGAAAGAATTTCATGGCCGGCTCCTTTCACGCGTGGAAACACTTTTCTGTATCGGCTTTCAGATTGTTCATTGTAGGAGCATCAGTGGCCGAACGCAACTTTGACAGAGATTCAGGCGGCGGTTAGAATCAAATCAACAGTGGCATGCACCCGAGGCTCGTAAAGGAGATGACATGAAATATCGAATACTTGGAGTGTTCCTGGCAGTCGGCCTGGCTGTCGGCCTAATAGCCGGATCGCTGGCCGGCTGCGGCGGCGGCAACCCCTATCTGGATGCGTCCTTGAACCCTGCCGAACTGGAAGGCAAGGAGAAGGCCTGGTTTGAGAAGAATTGGGGCGAACCGACGGGTAAGTCGCCGCGATTCTTCGGGGGAGAAACCTGGACCTATTTCCGGATTTCCGGCGGCAAGACCGGGCCGCCCTTCGGCAACTTTACTCCCACCCAGTGCCAGATCACGCTGAAATTCGATAAGGAAGGGAAGCTGAGTTCGTCCAGTTATTCGGGTTGCTAACGGACGTCCGAAAGTCATCAAGTCGTAAAGTCTTCAAGTCTCCCGGACTTTATGACTTTACAGACTTTCAGACTTGATAGACTTTTCGACGGCTTTTTAGCTTTGGCCGACCTGTTTCTGGAAGGTATCCGCGCAGTCGCGACTGCAGAAGAGGTAGGTCTGACCGCCCACGTCGGCCGATACGGCGGAGCCCCGTGGCACATATGTCTTGCAGACCGGGTCTTGCACCATGTCCTCCCGGCTGGCTGGGGGTTGGAAAGGCCCCTTAAGCCCGCGAAATTCCCTGATCGCGCTCCGCAAAAGGAAATAGGCGACCACCAGCACGCCGACCACGAGCATTAGTCGAATAATCCCCATTTGCGATCTCTCCTAACGGTGTCCCATCGTACGAGGCACTGGGAGACCTGTCAAGGAACGCCTTCCCCTGCCCAGCAAGGAGCCTGTCTGACATTGCCGTTCGTCACGAGGCGAATGAGGTGCGGCCAGATGCAAGGCCGCAGGCCTGAAAAAACCGGAGGTGTATTCGCTGGAATACATTGAGGATTTGTTTGGGCCGAGAACGACGCAGATGGCTGCAGATCGTTCGCCGTAGTAGAAAGGTCAATGTCGGACAGGCTCCTAGGGGGGACCAAACGGCCCATAGGCCTTTGGGCGCAGGAGGCCCTTTGCCCTGCCGAAAAGGACTTCTGACCGATGGTCAGGCCGATATACGCGTGTTACAGTGTGAACATGAAATCCTGCGATAAATGCAAAGGGACCCTGATGCTGGAGCGGGCCGTTGACCTGGACGCCGGCCTGGCCATCACCGTCTATGCGTGTTTGAACTGCGGACGGCGGAAGCCGGCGGAAGCCGAACCCCGTCCCTTGACAGCGCGCGCCCTCGCGATCCGCTAAGTACCGGTCATTCACGCTGCGAACCGTGACGAGCGGAACGCGGCGGGAACCGCTCTCGCGTGAGTCCCTGTCTATTGACGTGATTGCTGAACCGCGAGATGTGTGCGGTATCGCCGTGGTGTTGCTCCGATGACCGAAGGACATATGAAACCAACCGTGACCAAGCTCTCGAGCGTGCCCCTGACGGCCCTGCTCTGCTGCCCCCACTGCACCAGGCTCATCAGCTATGAGCGGGGAAAGCATGAGATTGCCTGTCATGCGTGCGGCATTTCTGTCACCGCGCCGGCATTCAAGCCAACCGGGTCTGTTCCCCGCCAGCCCTAACCTGTTCCAGTCTTGACAGTTTTGCCCGGCTGATTGACAACTGGGCCGGAGAAGCGCAGGCTGTCTCCCTCACGACCTGAGAGGCTCGCCATGGAACCGGGGTAGGCCACTCACCAACCGTCCGACAATTGCAGAATCCAATGGCAGACGCCCTGGGGCGCCGATGTGCGTTCCAGGGCGTCTTCGTTTTTCAGGCCCGTTTGTTTTTGCAGCGCACATTTCACAGGAGGGAGATGCCATGAGGCGATATGTCGGAGTCCTGGCAGGACTTGCGTGGGTCCTCGCGCCGGCCCTGGCCTGGGCTGAGGGCGCAGGGGGCGGCTACAGAGGGATCGCGCAGATTTACTATACGTTCATCACCGCGGTGCTGATCTACGGCGTGCACGACACGTTCCACAGCAAAAACGTGACGATCGCGGGCGCCGTCGTCATCATCGTGGTCATGTTCGGGTTCCTGCTGCCGAAAGGGTAACCGAAAAAGGCGTGTGAGGCGCGGAGGGTGAGAGGCGTCCTCTCTCCTCCCGTTATTAACAGGATGTTCAAAAAGGTCGTCCGGCGAGGCCACAGGGAGCCCGGCGACTGAGGCGTACGTTTTTCGGTACGTCGCAAGGAGACGGGCGACCGAGAACAAAGCAGAAGGCCTTTTTCAACGTCCTGCTAGCGCAGGCCCAGCACGTCCAGCATGTCGTAGAGGCCCGGCGGTTGCTTGACCACCCAGCGGGCGGCGCGGAGCGCACCCCGCACGAAGGTGTCGCGGCTCTGCGCGCGGTGCGTGACCTCGATCCGCTCCCCCATCCCGCCGAAGATGACCGTATGGTCGCCCACGATGTCGCCGGCGCGGATCGTCTGGATCCCGATCTCCCCCCGTTTGCGTTCTCCGATCATGCCCTTGCGGGTGTAGACCGCGGTCTGCGCGAGATCCTTCCCGATGGCTTTGGCCAGCACCTCCGCCATCTTCAAGGCCGTCCCGCTGGGGGCGTCCTTCTTCAGGCGGTGATGGGCTTCAATCACTTCGATGTCATACTCCTCGCTCAAAGTTTTTGCCATTTCGGCGATCACCTTGAACAACAGATTCACGCCCACGCTCATGTTGGGCGAAAACACGCAGGGAAGCTGCCTGGCCAGCGACCGGAGCTCGTCCAACTCTGAGCCGGAAAACCCCGTCGTGCCGATCACCATCGCCTTGTGGTGCGTCGCCGCGATGCGCATGTGCTCCAGCGTGGCCTGGGGGGATGAAAAATCGATGATGACGTCGCCCCGCCCGATGCAGGCCGAAAGGTCGTCCTCGATGATGACCAGGTTCGAACTGCAGCCGGCCAGCTCGCCGGCGTCCTCCCCCACCGCGACGTGCCCCGCTCTCTCGACGGCCGCCACGAGCGTCAGCGCCGCGGATTCTTCCATCAGCGCTACCAGTCTCGAGCCCATGCGCCCGGCTGTGCCCGCGATAATCACTTTAATCATGCGAAACTACCCCAACGATGAGCTGACAAGTATAAAGCTGACAGGCTGCAAGTTCTGACTTGTCAGTTTGGCACTTGCAGCTTGTTACATGTTTCACGTCTTCAAATGAGCCCGTAATCTTTCAGCGCGCGCGACAGTTTTTCCCGCGTGTCGGAAGCCATGGGGCAAAGCGGCAGGCGCAGTTCCGCGGAGCACCTGCCCATCATGCCCAGCGCTTCCTTGACCGGGATCGGGTTCGTTTCATAGAACAGGGCGGCGAACAACGGCGACATTTTGTAGTGCAGCTTCCTCGCCTCCGCCAGTTTCCCGGCCGCGAAGGCGTCCGTCATTTTCGCCATGTCCTTCGGCACGATGTTGGCCGTCACGGTGATGACGCCCCTGGCGCCGAGCGCCATCATGGGCAGGGTCAGCGCGTCGTCGCCGGAGAGCACCGTCATCCGATCGCCGCAGGCCTGGATGATGTCCGACACCTGTTGCAGCGAGCCGCTGCCCTCCTTGATTGCCACGATGTTCTTGAAGGATGACAACCGGGCCACGGTCGGCGGCAGCATGTTCACACTGGTCCGTCCCGGAATATTGTAAAGCACGATGGGGAGGTCCACCGCCTCGGCCACCGCCTTGTAGTGCCGGTAGAGGCCTTCCTGCGTCGGCTTGTTGTAATAGGGCGTGATGAGGAGCGCTCCGTCCGCGCCGGCTTTTTTCGCGTGCTTCGTCAGCGTGATGGCTTCATCCGTGCTGTTGGAGCCGGTACCGGCAATGACCGGCACCCGTCCCTTGGACGCCTCGATGGTGAACGCGACGACCCGCTCGTGCTCTTCGTGAGTCAGCGTGGCGGACTCGCCGGTCGTCCCGCAGGGGACGATCCCGTGGGTACCCTGCGCGATCTGCCAGTCGATCAGGTCGCCCAGCGCCTTCTCGTCGACTTTCCCCTTTTTAAACGGCGTGACGATCGCAACGAGTGATCCGTGAAACATAATCACCTCCACAGGCGCGAGGCAAGTGGCTAGAGGCTAGAGGTCTGAGACATCTCCGTTTTTCCTCTCGCCCCTCGCCGCTAACCCCTTGCCCATTACTTCCAGGCATCCGGCAGGATGCGTCCTTCATATACGGCGCGGGCATCCCCCTGCAAGTACACGTTCGTGAACGACTCGCCGTGCGCGTCGAAATACACGGTCAGCTCCAGGCCGCTCTCGGGCACCAGTGTCACCGGCGACTCGACCTTGGCCACGAGGCTGGCCAGCAGGGCCGAGGCGATGGATCCGGTGCCGCAGGCCAGCGTTTCATCCTCGACGCCCCGCTCGTAGGTCCTGATCCGGATCCGGTGCGGGCCGAGCACCTTGATGAAGTTCACGTTCGTGCCGGCCGGCTTGAACAGGTCGTGGTAGCGCGTGGGCCGCCCGACGTCGACGATGTCCACCTTGTCCGGATCGTCAACCAGATAGACGCAGTGCGGCACTCCGGTGTCGAGAAAATGCGCCTGCCGCGTCGCGCCGTTCACCGTCACGTTCAGGTTCAACCGCAGCCCCTTCGGATCGGGGAAGCGCACCTTGACCGCTTCGGGCTTCCCTCCGGGCGCCGCCGCCACCATGTCCGCTTCGATCACTCCGGCGAGCGTTTCGAACTTCATGCGCCTGGGCGCGATTCTCTTGAGATAGGCGAAACGGGCCGCGCAACGCGCGCCGTTGCCGCTGAACTCCGCCTCGCTGCCGTCCGCGTTGAACAGCCGCCATCGAAAGTGGGCCTTGCGCGACCGCTCGATCAGGATCAGTCCGTCGCCGCCGACGGACATCCGGTGCGTGCAGATCTTGGCCGCGAGCGCGCTCGCCCATGTCCCGTCCACGATGCCCCGCCGGTTGTCCACCAGGATGAAATCGTTGCCGCTCCCCGACAATTTCATGAAGGGGATCGGTTTCTGTTTCGCCGCGCGCCGCGCCATTACTGCTTCCTCTTCTTCGTCGTTTTTGCCGATGGAGTCCCCGCTTTCGACTTCAGGAAAGCCGGAATTGCCTCGCCCCTGACCAGATCGGCCAGGCTCTCGCGCTGGCGGATGACATGGATTTCCCTGCCCTTGACCAGCACCTCCGGCACGCGCGGCCGCGAGTTGTAATTGGACGACATGACGAACCCGTAGGCGCCCGCGCTCATCACCGCCAGCAGATCGCCGGCCTTGACCTCCGGCATCGCCCGGTCCTTGGCCAGGAAGTCCCCGGACTCGCACACGGGCCCGACGACGTCCACCGTGACCGATTTTGCCGCCGGTGTTTCCCGCACCGGCTTGATCTCGTGAAAGGCCCCGTAGAGGCTCGGCCTGAGCAGGTCGTTCATCGCCGCGTCCACGATGACGAACCGCTTCACGTCGCTGGCCTTCTGATACAGCACCTTGGTGACAAGCGCCCCGGCGTTGCCGACGATGACGCGGCCCGGCTCCATGATCAGCGTGCACTTGAGATCGCGCAGCAACGGTGAGAGCGCCGCCGACAGGTCCTTCGGCTCCGGCGGCGTCTCGTCCGAGTACGTGATGCCCAGCCCGCCGCCGATGTTGATGTAGCGGAGGTTGATGCCCCGGCCCTTCAATTGCTCGACCAGCTCCAGAATCTTTTTCAGGGCGTCCACGAACGGCGTGATGTCGGTCAGCTGCGAGCCGATGTGCTTGTGCACGCCGGCCACGTCGATATGCTTGAGCGACGAGGCCAGCTTGAATTCCTCCAGCGCCCGGTCCGCGCTGATGCCGAACTTGCTCTTTTTCATCCCCGTGGAAATATACGGGTGCGTTTTCGGATCGACATCCGGGTTCACGCGCAGGGCCACGCGGGCCTTTGTCCGCATCTCAGCCGCCACGTCGTCGATCGCGCGCAATTCGTCCGACGACTCGACGTTGAACATGAGAATTCCGGATTTCAGCGCATAGCGAATCTCCTCGCGGTTCTTGCCGACGCCCGCGAAGACGATCTTTTCCGGCGGCACGCCGGCCTTGAGCGCGCGGTAGAGTTCGCCGCCGGACACGATGTCCGCGCCGCTCCCCTCGCGCGCCATGAGGCGCAGGATGGCCAGGTTCGAATTGGATTTCATCGCGAAGGCGATGATGTGCGGCACGTGCTGGAAGGCGCTGTCGATCGCGCGGAAGTGGCGGACCAGCGTCGCATGGCTGTAGACGTAGAACGGCGTGCCGATTTCCTTGGCGATCCGGCTCAGCGGCACGTCCTCGCAATATAATTCACCTTGGCGGTATGCAAAATCGTGCATGGGTCCTTCCCGTTGTCTCCTTACCGTCCGCCGACCGGCCGCATGTCCGGCAACGTCACCTCGTCCGGCGGCGTCACAATCCCCTCTTCGGCTTTCTGTTTGGCGGCGGCCGTCTCGCGCGCTTCCTGCTCCTTGCGGGCCTGTTCCTCTTTCTGCCGCTCCTGCTGCATCCGCAACCCGATTCCGTAATCGTCGGGGGGAGACGGGAAGCCGGGGCGGCCGCAGCCGGCCAGCACACCGATGAGCAGCAGACCCGCCCAGGCGCGGCGCATCATGCCAGCACTTTCTCCAGCGCCTTGAGCCTGGCCTCGACGCGCTTTCTCGCCGTGCCGCCGATCTGCGAGCGCCGCTCGATGGCGCCCTCCACGGTCAGCACGTCCAGGGCATCCTTCTCGAACTTGGTCGAGACGCCGCGCATGTCCGCCAGCGTCAGGTCTCTCAAGTCTTTCTTCTGTTCCAGGCTCCATCGGACGAGACGGCCCGTGATGGCATGGGCCTCTCGGAACGGCACGCCTTTGCCGGTCAGGTAGTCCGCCAGCTCCGTCGCCAGGATATAGCCGGCGCCGGCGGCCTTGCCGAGTACGTCGTGGTTGACCGTCAGCCCCTGCATTACCTTCGTCATGATCTCCAGGGACGCGGAGACCTGATCGAGCGCGTCGAACAGCGCCTCCTTGTCCTCCTGCAGGTCCCGGTTGTAGCTGAGCGGCAGGCCCTTGAGCGTCGTCAGCAGCGCCATCAGGTGGCCGTAGACGCGGCCGGTCTTGCCGCGGACCAGTTCGGGCACGTCCGGATTTTTCTTCTGCGGCATCATGCTGCTGCCCGTGCAGAAGGCATCCGGCAGTTCCACGAACCGGAATTCCTGCGACGACCACAGGATCAACTCTTCGCTCAGGCGCGAGAGGTGCATGATCAGGATCGCCAGCGACGAGAGCGCTTCGATCACGAAGTCCCGGTCGGACACCGCGTCCAGGCTGTTCTGCGTCACGCCGGCAAAGCCGAGCAACTGGGCCACGTAGGTGCGGTCCACCGGATAATTGGTGCCGGCCAGCGCGCCCGAGCCCAGTGGCATCTCGTCCAGCCGCGCCAGGACATCACGCATCCGTCCCTTGTCCCGCTCCGTCATTTCCACGTAGGCCAGCAGGTGGTGCGCAAACAGGACCGGCTGCGCCCGCTGGAGATGCGTATAGCCGGGCATCGCGACATCCAGGTTCCGGCGCGCCTGGTCCAGCAGCGCCTGTTGAAACTGGCGCGTGGTCCTGACGAGCGCGCCGAGCGCGTCGCGGAGGTACAGGCGCAGGTCGAGCGCGACCTGGTCGTTCCGGCTCCGCCCCGTATGCAGCTTGCCGCCGACCGGCCCGATGAGGTCCGTCAGCCGCCGCTCGATCGCCATGTGGATGTCTTCGTCCGTCGGCGCGAAGGGGAACCGGTCCTTCTCGATCTCGGTGCGGATCTGTTCGAGGCCCCGGATGATCGCTTTCGCTTCCTGCGTCGTCAGGACGCCGGCCTGCTCCAGTCCTTTTGAGTGGGCGATGCTGCCCTGGATGTCCTGCCTGTACATCCGCCGGTCGAACGCCAGCGACGAGCTGAAGGTATCCATCAGCCGGTGCGTCTTGGTCCGAAACCGGCCGGACCAGGCCTTCTCCGTTTTTGCCACCCCGGGCTTTTTGTTTTTCTTCGTCATGTCGTCGTGCACTCACTAAGGAACGTTCGTCTGCGAGACGCGCGGGACGAGCGCGACTTGCGCGACTCGTCCATCTTGCCTTTCCCGCTTTTCTCGCTCGTCGCGCCTTTCTCGCGGAGTCTTATTTCTTTTTCCGTCTCTGTGTCCGGATCGCCAGCCGGAGCGCGTTCAGCCTGATGAACCCTTCCGCGTCCTTCTGCCGGTAGACGTCGTCTTCTTCGAACGTCGCGATGTCCAGGCGGTAGAGCGACCGGTCCGATTTCCGTCCCGTCACCGTGCAGCTGCCCTTGTACAGCTTGACGCGGACCGTTCCCATCACGTCCTTCTGCGCCTCATCGATCGCCACCTGGAGCATTTCCCGCTCCGGCGCGTACCAGTAGCCGTAGTAGATCAGCTCCGCGTAGCGCGGAATGAGCGAGTCCCGCAGGTGCAGCACCTCGCGGTCCAGCGTCAGCGACTCCAGGCCGCGATGGGCGACGTGTAAAATTGTTCCGCCCGGCGTTTCATACACGCCGCGCGATTTCATCCCGACGTAGCGGTTTTCGACCAGATCCACCCGGCCGATCCCGTGTTCGCCGCCCAGTTTGTTCAAATGCGCCAGCAGCGTGGCGGGACTCATCTTTTTGCCGTCCACTGCGATCGGGTTGCCCTGCTCATACTCGATTTCCACTTCGCGCGGCTTGTTCGGCGCCTTCTCGGGCGACACGGTCAGTTGGAAAATCTCGTCCGGCGGCGCCGCCCAGGGGTCTTCCAGAATCCCGCCCTCGTAGCTGATGTGGAACAGGTTCGGGTCCGTGCTGTAGGGCTTGGCCTTTGTCGCCGTCACCGGGATGCCGTGCGTCTCGGCATACTCGATCAACTCGCGGCGCGAGCGCATCGTCCATTCCCGCCAGGGCGCGATGATCTTGACCGTCGGGTCGAGCGCCTGATACGTCAGTTCGAACCGCACCTGGTCGTTGCCCTTGCCCGTCGAGCCGTGCGAGACCGCATCCGCGCCTTCCTTGGCGGCAATCTCCATCTGCCGCTTGGCAATCAGGGGCCTGGCAATGGATGTGCCCAATAGATAAGTGCCCTCGTACACGGCGCAGCCGCGCAGCATCGGGAACACGTGATCCTTCACGAAGGTCTCGCGCAGGTCCTCCACGTAGGCTTTCGAAGCCCCGACGGCGAGCGCCTTCTTTTTGACCGCCTGCAGGTCTTCACCCTGGCCGAGGTCGGCGCAGAAGGCCACGACCTGACAGTCGTAAGTCTCCAGCAGCCATTTCAGGATCACCGACGTGTCGAGGCCGCCCGAATAGGCCAGCACCACCTTCTTAACTGCCGCACGCTTCATTTTCTTCTCACCTTTCATGATGGGCACGAGGCACGGGACTGCAACGTCTATCGTCCTGCGGCCCGAGACCCGCGTTTCGACAGCAGCTCCACAAGGATCGCTTTCTGCATGTGCAGCCGGTTCTCGGCCTGGTCCAGGATGACGGATTGCGGACCGTCGAGCACGGCGGCGGTAATCTCCTGCCCGCGGTGCGCCGGCAGGCAGTGCATGACGATTGCATCCGGCTTTGCGCCCTTCATCAGACGCTCGTTGAGTTGATAGGGCGCCAGGGCTTTCAGCAGATCAGCCTGCTCGCGCTCGTGCCCCATGCTGACCCACACATCCGTGTACACGGCGTCGGCATCCTTGACCGCCACCTGCGGCTGGTCCGTGACCTCGATGGCCGCGCCGGTCCTGGCCGCGTCTTCGCGGGCCTTGTCCAGCACGCCCTGATCGGGCCGGTGATCGCCCGGGCAGCCGACACTGATGACCATTCCCGTCTTGGCGGCCGCCTCGATCAGCGAATTGGCGACGTTGTTGCCGTCGCCGACATACGCGAGCTTCACGCCCTTGAGCCGGCCTTTCCGTTCCTGAATCGTCAGCAGGTCCGAGAGCGCCTGGCAGGGATGACACAGGTCCGTCAGGCCGTTGATGACCGGTATGGTGGCGTGGCGCGCCCAGTCCTCGACGATCGCCTGGTCGAACGTCCGCACGACCAGCGCGTCGAGGTACCGCGACAGCACGGCGGCGGTGTCCGCGATCGTTTCGCCCCGGGACAGTTGAATGTTGTCCAGCGACAGAAACAGCGATTGCCCGCCGAGCTGGTTCATGCCCGTCTCGAACGAGACGCGCGTCCGCGTCGAGGGCTTCTCGAACAGCAGCCCCAGCGTCATGCCGGCGAGCGGCTGGTAGCGCGCCCCCCTGCGCCGCAGCGCTTTCAGCTTGCGCGCGGACTCCAGCAGGCGCGCGATCGCCTGGCCGGGGATCGCGCTGACAGTCAGCAGGTCCTTGCCGAAACCCGTACGACTGGCTCGACGGGCGGTCTGTCGTGGCCGAGCGGCCATAGCACTCCTTAGATGCGTTTGCCGAGAACTTGATTGAGGATATCCAGCAGGCGGTCAATGTCGGCCTGCGTGATGATCAGCGGCGGCACGAAACGCAGCACCCGCTCCGCCGTGCAGTTGATCAGCAGGCCGCGGGCGAGACAGTCGGTCACGACGGACTTGCCGTCCACCGTCAGCTCCATCCCCTGCAGCAGGCCGAGCCCGCGCACTTCTTTCACGATCGGCAGGCGGTCCTTTATGTCCTGCAGGCCGTGGGCCAGATAGTCGCCCATGCGCCGGCCGTGCTCCAGCACCCGGCCTTCCAGCAGGGTGCGCAGGACGGCCAGCCCCGCCGCGCAGCTCACCGGGTTGCCGCCGAACGTGGAGGCATGGGTGCCGGGCTCCAACGCCGCCGCGGCTTCCTCGGTGGCGAGACAGGCGCCGATGGGCAATCCGCCTCCGAGTCCCTTGCCGAGCGTCATGACATCCGGCGCAACGCCGAGCTGCTCGTAGGCGAACAGGGTGCCGGTCCGCCCCACGCCGGTCTGCACTTCGTCGAAGATCAGCAGAAGATCCCGCTGGCGACAGAGCTCGCGCAGGCCCTTCAAATAGGATTTGTCCGCGACCCGCACGCCGCCTTCGCCCTGGACCGGCTCCAGCAGGATGGCGGCGGTCTTGCTGCTGACGGCCTGCTCGACGGCGGACAGATTGTTGAACGGCACGTAGGTGAAGCCGGGCAGGAGCGGCTCGAAGCCCTTCTGGACCTTCTCCTGGCCGGTGGCCGTGAGCGTCGCCATGGTCCGGCCGTGGAACGACTGGAGCATGGTGATGATCTCGTAGCGCTCGGCCCCGTATTTCTGATGCGCGTAGCGCCGCGCCAGCTTGATGGCCGTCTCGTTCGCCTCCGCGCCGCTGTTGCAGAAAAAGACTTTCTTCGCAAACGAATGCTCCACCAGCATCTTCGCCAGCTTCGTCTGCGGCTCGGTGTAATACAGGTTGGACGCATGCAGCAGTTGCTGCGCCTGTTTCTGGATCGCCGCGACCAGGTCCGGATGGCCGTGTCCCAGCACGTTCACGGCGATGCCGGCGACGAAATCCAGGTATTCCCGGCCTTCCAGGTCGTACACCTTGCTGCCCCGTCCACGCACGATGGAGATCGGCGAGCGGGCATAGGTGTTCATCAAGTACCGGTCGGCATCCTGTCTGAGTTCTTCTGTCGGCATGGCCCTTACACCCTCGAAGGAATTTTTAAAACGTAACACATCGTCAGCATGAACGCAACAGAGCGGAGTGGCCTATCTATCCGTCAGCATTGAGGAAATTCGCTCTTTGGGCCTTACCCACATGATCCATGAACGCTTCTCCTGCAACCGCCGATACGCTGCTGCGACAAGCTGGGGCACGGGGAAAAGCATCTAAGCCTATTGGAGGCAAAGGACCTCTCCGCCGCGATTTGATCGAACGCGGCGGCTCAAGCGAAGCTTGGTATGGCGGGCAGGCTCGCCCCTCGCGACCTCAACGTGCTGTTTCAAGCACGCATCGGCCTCTCGGGAGCTCCGCGTGCCCGTCTCGCGACGCGTCTCGGCGGTTTCGGTCACGAACCGTCATGAATCATGTGGGTTGAGCCGGCACCGGTGGAATGTTATAAGACCTGCGCATGAAACCCTGCCCGAAATGCGAACAGCAGAATCCCGACGACGCCAATTTCTGCGGACAGTGCGGCGCCCCCTTTCCTGTTGCCGAATCCTCTCCGCTGTTGACCGACGACGAGCTCTGGCGCGCCTTCATCGGCCCGAACGCCGGCCGCTATCTCGAGCAATTCAAGAAGTTCGCCTTCACCGGCAGGCCGCGCTATAACCTGACCTGGCACTGGCCGGCGTTTCTGTTCATTCCCTTTCTCTGGTTCCTCTACCGCAAGATGTATCTCTACGCCTTCGTGTACGCGGTGGGGCCGGCCGTCTCGACGTTCCTGACCAACGATCTGATGGCCGGCCTTGTCTGGAGCATCATGGCGGGGGTCAGCGCCAACTACGTCTATTACTGGCATGTGCGTGAGGAAGTGGGCGAGATCAAAAAGAAGCCCTGGCTGAGCCGCGAGGCGCAGGCGCAGGCGATCCGGGAGGCCGGCGGCGTGCAGCCCTATGTCATCGGAGTCGGCGTGGTGCTCTACGCGCTCTTCTTCGCGGCCCTCTTCCAGGCGATCCAGGAAGGTCCGACGGAAGGAGAAAAATTTCCCCCGGCCCGTCCCCGTCCGTCATCGGAGCGCAGTCTGTTATAGCGGGTGCGGATTGCAACTGGTGCGATGATTGCGTATCCTGTGCGCGGTCGCAGTCGAAAAGTCTGAAAGTCGTAACGTCATCAAGTCTAAGACTCCGGAGACGTTAAAACTTTCGACTTGACGACTTTAAGACGTGCCTGGAGGAGTTGAAAATGCCCAAATTAGTGCTGCTGCGGCACGGCGAGTCGCAGTGGAACCTGGAAAACCGGTTCACCGGCTGGGTGGACGTGCCGCTTTCGCCGAAAGGCGAACAGGAAGCCAGGGCTGCCGGCCAGAAGCTGGCCGGCATCAAGTTCGATCGGGCCTACACCTCCGTGCTGAAGCGCGCGATCGACACGCTGTCGATCGTGCTGGAGGAGATCGGGCAAGCCGGTCTTCCGATTGAACAGGACAAGGCGCTCAACGAACGCAAGTACGGCGAGCTGCAGGGATTGAACAAGACCGAGACGGCGCAGAAATACGGCGAGCAACAGGTCAAGATCTGGCGACGCAGCTACGACGTCCCGCCGCCCGGTGGTGAAAGCTTAAAGGATACGGCCGACCGCGTGCTCCCCTATTATGAACAACAGATCCGGCCGCAGATTCTGGCAGGGGAGAACATTCTCATCGCCGCCCACGGCAACAGCCTGCGCGCGCTGGTGATGCAACTGGACAAGCTGTCCAGGGAAGCGGTGCTGGAGTTGAACATTCCGACCGGCGCGCCGCTGCTGTATGAGTTCGACAAGGCCGGGAAGGTTCTCAGCCACCGGTATCTCTAGACGGGCTGCTGAAAAAGCCCTACCGCCCGGATTGTCCCTGAACACTTCTGCTGCAGTCGCGCATACGCTACTGTGACCGTCGGGCTCGCCGCTCGGTCGGTCAACGTCCTGCTGGCCGGGACGCCTCCCTCCCTCGCGCCTCCACGCGCCTGTCTCGTGACGCGTCTCCGCGACTTCGCGACGAACTGCCAGGAACAACCCGAGCTTGCTTCGTTCTCGGTCGCGGCGGCCTTGCCACGGGAAAGGCGCGCATATTGGCGCGCGTGGGGTGGGCTGGGTGGTACAAAGACTTTTTGAGCAGCCTGAAGAAACTAGTCCGAGATTTCTAATTCCTCGACAGCTTGCCCCAACTCGTCCGCAGGAACCAGGTCAACCAGCAGTGCCAGCAACTTTTGGCGATCCTCCGGCTCGATCAGCGAGTCTGCCTCCATGACACCGGCCGCTTCGGCCGCCACGGCGGCGGGTTCGGCGCCCTCGCGCGTCAGGTTTTCGTACAGGCGACGCCGCTGGGCAAACTCGGACAGGTAGCCGTCGAAGTCCTGCGGAGGAAGTCCCAATTCGGCCGCCCAGGCTTCCTTGATGCGATGCGCAAGCGCCGCCCACACACGGTCGCGATCCTTGTCGGACAGCCCGGAGTCGAGCGCCGACCAGACCCAGAAGAGACAGAGCGTCAGCAGTTCGCGCAGGATCCGGTCTCCCTGCTCGCGCGATAGGGACAGGCCGTAGTCCTCCAGCGCGGCGCCAGAGAGCGCGCGGGACATAATGTGATGCAGATTCTGCGCGGCGTCGGTTGGCGACAGGCGCGGCATCTTTGGTCTCCAAGAAGGCTCAGGTTAAGGTTGAGGCTGAGACTGAACTCCCGTAGCGATTTCTTAACCTCAGCCAGGGCCTTGACCTGCTTCCAGCGGGCGCAGCATAACGCAACCACTGGGGCCGAACAACTGGCGGGCCTGCGGCCGATGGTGTCCGCGCGCCTTGTCGGTCTGTAGATCGTGTGGTATACAGACGCTCACGGATTGTACACACGCAGGAGGATCACACGATGAGCAGAGGGAATATTCGCATGACTAAGGCCGCGCTGATCCTGGTGCTGGCGCTTCTGGCCGGCAGCCAGGAACCAGCGCAGGCGGAGGAAAAAGGGTGGGGTTTCGGCACCGACCTGGGGTTCATTTCCGGGACGACGAACAATACGGTGTTCGCGCTCAACTTCCAGGCCGACTATTACCTGGCGAAGGAATTTTCGATCGGGCCGATGTTCCAGTGGGTGCCGTCCGGCGACTTGAAGCAGTACGCTTTTGCCGGCGTGGCCCGTTATCACTATGAGGTGAACGATCGTGTCAACATCGTGCCCTTTGCCGGCATCGGTTTCATTCACGCGGACCTGAGCAGCAGCAGTGTCGACCGCAACGATACCAGCCACTACATCCCGCTTGGCGCGACGTTCGAATACCAGGTGTCGCCGAAGCTCGCCCTTGCCAATACGGTGATGCTGAATCTGTACGACATTAATTTCTCGCCCGCACCGGTACGGGATACCACGAGCGTCGCCGTGTTCTTCGGCCTGCGGTTCAGACCATAAAGACCTGGCGCAAAGGAAATAAAAAGGCCGGAGCGGGTCCGCGCCCGCT
>Ga0155970_167_pt2 | contig 15913 bp, 22 predicted proteins | sample RifCSPlowO2_02_FD_107624 | JGI IMG/M metagenome (GOLD analysis project Ga0155970, IMG submission 107624) | Nitrospirae bacterium RIFCSPLOWO2_02_FULL_62_14
TCGTTGTGATACCGGTGCGCGGCGGCAAATTCGATCCGTTTGGTGAGCAGGGTTTCGGTCATATTCCAGATCCAGATGAACAAAGGGCCGGGGCCATACGTGATGACCCCGGCCCTCGTTATTCAAGCGAACAACTCTTGTTATCTACCCAGGATGTTCAAAAAGTCCGTCCAGCGAGGCCGCAGCGAGCGAGAAGGCGAGGCGTACTCTTTTCTGTACGTTGAGCCTTTGAGCGATGCGAGAACGAAGCTGGCGGACTTTTTCAACGTCCTGTTACGCGCTGAACGAGCTGCCGCACCCGCACGTCGTCTTGGCCTGGGGGTTCTTGATTGCAAACCCGGAGCCCTGCAGGCTGTCCACGTAATCCACTTCAGCTCCCTGCAACAGCGGAGCGCTCTGGGAATCCATAATGACCTGGACTCCGCCCTTTTCGATGATCGTGTCGTCGTCGGCCACCTTGGACTCGAACGCCATCCCGTACTGGTAGCCATGACAGCCGCCACCCTTGACGTAGATCCGCAGTCCGACCGCGTCTTTTTCCTCGACGATCAGTTCCTTGATCTTCTGCTCTGCCATCGACGTAATCGTAACCATATCGGCCTCCCTTTCATTCCCTTCCTGCGCAACTGAAAGCAACACTCCTAGCCATTATTTTTAACTATAAGGCCCTCTGAGCCCGAAGTCAATCAAGAGATGTCAAATAAGCCTTTATTGTTGAGCGGATAGGCCAATCGGCCTACAGCCCGCATTATTCATGAAAGCTTCTACTCCAACCGCCGATACGCCCGCTGCAACAAGCTTGGCCGCCGGTTGTACGCGGCCAAGCGGGCGGGCTCGCCGCTCACCTCCTCGACGTACTGTTTCAAGTACGCCTCGGGTTCTCGCAGCTCCACACGCCCGTTTCGCGCGGCCTCTCAGCGGTTTCGTCACGAACCCCCATGAATAAAGCGGGCTAGGGGACTGGCTCCAGCGTAAGCTGGTGCCTGTCCCCGTTCCGCCTGTCAGACGGGGACAGACACCATGCCGAAGGGTGTCAGTCCCCGTCAACGCCCCATGGCATCCGCCACTCGCCCCACCAGCCCGGCGCCAGGCTTCAGCGTCTTGCCGCCCTTGCTCCAGTTAGCCGGGCAGGCCTCATCAGGATGCGCCGCGCAGTGCACGCTGGCCGTGACCTTCCGCACGAGCTCAGCCGCGTTCCGTCCTACATTGTAGAAGTTGATCTCCGAGGCGACCAGCTTGCCATCGGGATTGATGATGAACGTGCCGCGGAGATCCAGCCCCGTCGTCTCATCGTACACCCCGAACAGCTTCGACACCTTGCCGGTGGGATCGGCTCCCATGGGATACGACAGCCCCTTCAGCAGTTTTTCTTCGCGCTGCCAGGCCAGATGGACAAACTTGGTGTCTGTTGAAACCGAAATCACCTCGGCTCCGGCCCCTGCCAGATCCTTGTATTTTTCAGCCACATCGGCCAACTCCGTCGGACAGACGAACGTATAGTCGGCCGGGTAGAACACCAGCACCGTCCATTTCTTCGCCTTCCGCTGCGAGTCCAGGGAAATGGTTCCGAATTCACCCTTTTTGGGATCGAAGGTCTCCATTTCAAAATTGGGAACGATCTCGCCAACCCGTACCATGTCACCCATGATAGCCGCTCCTCTCTTGATTCGTCGTGGCTCGTTGTATCCTGTAAAATGCGTGGTGTCAGAAACGCACGGGCCATTTCATACCACGGCCCCTTTGATTCGGTCAACGTGACTGACGCCGTCCCGGATGCCGGCAGTTGCCTAGCCCGCATTATTCATGACGGCTTCTACTGCACCCGCCGATACGCCGCTACGACAAGCCTGGCCGCTGGCTTGGCGCGGCATCTACGCCTACTGAAGGCAAAGTACCACTCCGCCGCGATTTGATCGAACGCGGCGGCTCAAGCGAAGCTTGGTATGGCGGGCTCGCCGCTCAGTCGGTCAACAGCCTGTTCGGGGACTGGCTCCGTCGTCCTCGACGGTGCCTGTCCCGGTTCAGACGGGGACAGACACCACGCGCAGACGCGGGGAAGGGTGTCAGTCCCCAGGCTCCACGCGCCCGTCTCGCCAGGCGTCTCAGCGGTTTCGTCACAAACCCTCATGAATAATGCGGGCTAGTACACCGGAAGGTCCCGATCCATGTCGGCCAGGCGCGGGTAGGCTTGATCTTTCCTGGACAGCAGCGGAGCGGCAACCGGCCAGGTAATCGCGATGGCTGGATCGTTCCAGACGATCCCCCGTTCATCCTGGGGCGCATACACATCCGTGCACTTATAGAGGACAGCCGCCGTGTCGCTGAGGACGCAGAATCCGTGCGCAAAACCGGGCGGAATATAGAGCTGGCGTTTATTCTCTCCCGAGAGCTCGACGCCGACCCATTGACCGAAGGTCGGAGACCCCTTCCGGATATCCACCGCCACATCGAAAATGCGGCCCTCGAGAGCCATCACCAGTTTTCCCTGCGCATGCTTCAACTGATAATGCAGCCCCCGGAGCGTGCTGCGGACGGAATGCGAGAAGTTATCCTGGACGAAGGGGCCGGCAATTCCGCCTTCCGCATACCTCCCGGCGTGATAGGTCTCCAGAAAATATCCGCGAGGATCCTCGAACACCTCGGGCTCGACGAGCACCACTGCCTTCAGTTTCGTTTCGACAAATTTCACCGCGACGCTCCCGAGCAGACCCTCAGAACGGCCCTCATCTTACGTCGTTCCCAGTCTCAAAGGAAATAGGTCTGTTGCGTCAAGACGGGCTCTCTTGATAGGGTGCCTTGCGGTTATGGTCACCATCATCCTCATGGGCCAGTTGCAGACCGACGACGGCGAGCGCGACCTCGCCTGCGAAGTATCCGAGCCGGTCTCGGTCAGTCAATTAATCCGGCGCCAGTCCCGCCTGCGCCAGCACGTAGGCCAGCTGATGAAAGAAAAAAAGCTGATGGTCACGATCAACAAGCGGATTGCCAGCGAGGACTCCCTCGTGCATGACGGCGATGCCATCAAGCTCGTCGCGCACGACGGCATGGGCGGCACCGGCCTGTCGCCGATGTAACCCGCCGTCCCACCGTCAGGTTCACAAAGACAAGGGGCCGGCCCCCTCATTGGGCGCCGGCCCCGTTGTTTCCGTTACTGCCCTTCGGAGGGTAAGCCGCTTAGCGCTTGCCGAGGATGGCGTCCTTGGCCGCTTTCGCCACGCGGAACTTGACCACGGTCTTGGCCTTGATCTGGATCGGCGCCCCCGTCTGCGGGTTGCGTCCCATCCGGGCCTTGCGGTGGGCCAGCTTCAGCTTGCCGATGCCGGGCAGCGTAAACACATTCTTGGCTTGCTTGTAGGCCAGGCTCGCCAGCTCTTCCAGGAACTGGGCCGCCACCTTCTTGGTGATGCCGACTTTTTCGGACAAATGATCAGCAACCTGTGACTTCGTCATTCCTCTTGCCATGAACAACCCTCCTCACATGGGAATAAGTGGTGAACTGCGGCAGGCCTCTGCGGGGAATCTCCCGCGGTATCATCAGAGATCAAAACTTGGTCTTTTGAAGCCGGATTAACACGATCAAATCCAAAAACCGGTCGGGAGTGTATCCAACGGGGTCTACCCTGTCAACCACAAAAACGCACATCCGGAGCGGAAATCGCGCGTTTTCCAAAACGCAATCTTGCAGTCGCGCGTACGCCGGAGTACAGTACGGTCACGCGCGCATCCGCATATCAGCAGGAGATTGTTGTGGCAAAAGAACTGCCGATTCTTCCGACTCCCCCCTCCTCCCAGGAGGGCGCCCAGGAGGAGTTTCTCTATACGCGCGTGTTCTGCTCGCGCGAGAATTCCCCTCCGCTGAAACTGCTGCTCGACTTTTTGAAATCAAAAGGGCAGCTCCCGCTCGTTCCCAAGATGGACCCCGCGGCGCTGGACGATTGGGCCTGGGTCCAGATCTCGCTCGGCTACAGCCGGGAGCACAAACCGATCCAGCTCATCTGCGCGCGCGACCGGGGCACCTATAAAGACGTGTTCGAACAGGAGCGCCAGTTTTTTCTGGACCAGCTGTCGACCTTCAGCGATGTTGAAGCTGAAGTTGTCCGGAAATGTGTGGCCGATTCCCGTTTTCTCGTCACCACGCGCCTGGTCAAGTCAGACATCACCGAAGAAGGATACGATTTCAACAGTTGGATCCTTGAATTCTTCCAGGACAACTGCAACGGGGTGGTTCAGCTGGACGGACAGGGGTTCTTTTCCCCCAAGGGCGAACTGGTCGTCGAACTGGGCGTCACCGAACCAGAGTGAAGCCCGCCGGTTTGATAGCCGTGCCATCTTCGCATGTGTCGGCGGAACCCGCCGGTGCCCTCGCTCCATGTCTATTCACGAGCGTTCGCTCGCAGCCGTCTGCGTAGGCAGGTGATGGCCCCTTCGTCGCCATCCGACCGGCGACTCTTCGCTCAATCCGAACAGTGGTTTCACCGCGCGCAGGCTGCGTTGCTCGACGCACTGCTCTGCCGGCGCGGCTGCCATCACTGCTGCATCGGCCCATTCGCCGTCACAATCCTGGACGCCGCCGAATAGCAACGGGGCCTGTCCACCCTGCCCGATGTGACCCGTAAGGGCATCGAGTCTCGGGCACGCGCGCAGATCGCAACGTTTGAATTGGCCTGTCCACGCCTCACAGCAAGTCCGTTTCTTGATGCATGGCCCGACTCCGAGATTGACCGGCTGGCATCGCAGTTTGCCGAACTCCCCTGCCCGGCGCTCGACACGGACGGAGCCTGCCTGGGCTATCCCTTCAGACCGCTAACCTGCCGCACGATGGGAATTCCGGTCGAGCGGGACGGCCTTGTGGAGGGCGCGTGCGACGTGCAAACCACAACCCCGCTGATCCGCCTCACCCCTTCGCTCCGTGAGGAGGAAAAGCAGCTTGCGGAGCAGGAGGCTGACGACATCGCGGCCTTGCGCGAAACACGGCCGGGGGTTGGCGAAGAGGTCCTGCTGGCTTACGGCTTCCTTCCCGATCTTATCCCGCCACCACCCGGTTACGCAGGACGAGGGTCACGCTAGACAGGCGCAAAATGGGTATGGTAAGGTTCGTCACCTTGCACAGGACGCGCCTGTAGCTCAGCGGATAGAGCACTAGCCTCCGGAGCTAGGGGCCACAGGTTCAAATCCTGTCAGGCGCGCCAACGCGAAAGACAGGCTGAGGCGAGGTTAAGGCTGAGCGGGCATCGTCGCCACAGTTTCTCCCTGCTCAACCTTAGCCTGAACCTCAACCTCCTCTCAAAATTCGGTGGGGCCGTTAGCTCAGTTGGTAGAGCAGCTGACTCTTAATCAGCGGGCCGCAGGTTCGACCCCTGCACGGCCCACCATCCCTCGCTTGACGTGTGCCGCGCGCTATTTATCGTGTTATCGTCATTGATGCGCGCGGATAGAGTCCTCAACCCATATGCTGGTTTTTTAACTTTGAGCCGCCGCGTTCAATCAAATCGCGGCGGATAGTTACTTTGCAACCAGTTGGCTAGAATTCTTTGTGCCGCGCTTGCGAGGTCAAGCGCCCTCAGATTCAACGGGCGCTTGAGTAAACACCTTCATTTGATTCTCCCTATGCAAACCATCCCCACTGTTCGCGCAATTGAGCGACCGCGACCGCCACGCGTGCCTCGGCTCTCGCCTGCTCAAGCTGCGCGGCAAAGGCCGGGTCCTTGGCAATTTGTTCGTGGACGTATCTGCGGAGTCTCTTCATGCTGACGGACGAGCGTAGGGGGCCTGATGATGTTGGGGAGGAAACGGAAGATTGTCCAGGGTCTTCTGCGTGATCACCATTCGCTCGGGTTTGCCGGGTTTGGCTGAGATCCGCTCAAACTGTTCCTGAATCTCGATCTCCGTGAACATCCGCTGCTTGACGGCTTCTTCCTTGACGCGCATCACGAGCAACCGCATCGCATGATCCATGGCGGCCGTGAGAGGCGCGCGGCCGTTCTCCCATCGAGAGATGGAAATTCTCGATTTAACTCCAAGCAGCGCCGCCAAATCATTGGCCCTCAGCCCAATCCACTTCCTGAGAAACCGGAATTCCAACCCCGTCAGCAACGTTCGCTTTTTTAGGAGATTACAGGCAATCGCGTCAAGGAGCCGTTCCAGGGCAGGAATCTGTACAAGCTTATCGCCGCACGCGCACTGATAGAGCGTGATGTTCTGAAGAAACACATTGGGAAGCCCCGACTCCCGAAAATGGTAGAGCTTTGCCACCGACTTCTTGAGTTCTTTTCCGCAGCTTGGACAGGTCGTCATGACTTTTTTCCTCGTGCGAAGCGAAACCCGGTAATGACCAAAATTGACGACGGGCTTTTTACCGAGACCACCGCCGCCATCCACTTCCCGTCCAGGTTCAGCCCTTCAACACGGTAGCGCCATTCACCATACTGCCAGCGAGTCGATCGGATCAGCTCCCAGTTTCGGCAAACGTGCAGCAAATCATGAATGGAAACGCCATGCCGCCCCAGTTTCTCGAAAAGCTTGGGACTGTACACGAGCCCATCGGGGCTGCTCAGAGCCTTCGCAAAGACCCGTCGGAGATCGGTTTCGGAGAGCGGGTCTGGACGATGTAGCAAAATGTTACCTTATCGTTATTCTGGGGTCAAGCCCAATGCTCGACAAGACCAGCAAGAGAGCGGGCATTGTCCGAAAGTGTGCTCCAAGAGTCAATCTGGAACCGGGACGGGATAAGGCGAGCCCTGCTCGGTTGCTTTATGCCGACCGATGAACTGAACCGCATCAACACCATTGACGACCGAAGAGAATCTCCTTACATTTCTCTGCGTATGATCTTCTCCGCCCTCTCCAACGCCGATTCCTGCTTTTCTGAGGATTGGTGGCGCGACACGCTCGCCTACATCCGCGCCGCGACGCCGTCGCTGGAGGACGGAGTGCACCAGGTTCGCGGGGACACAATCGTCGCACGCATCCACCAGGGTCACACGCGCCCGCCAAGCGACGCGGTTCTGGAATCTCATCGAGCCCATGTGGATGTGCACGTGGTCCTGGAAGGACGGGAAGCGATCGCCGTCTGGCCGGCCGATCGACTCCGTGTCCGCACCCCCTACAACGACCAGCAGGATGTGACGTTCTACGATCTGCCGTCCGAGGAGGGAGCGCGGCTGTGCCTCTCGCCCGGCTTCTTCGCCGTCTTCTTTCCTCAGGACGCCCACATGACCCAGCTCATGGATCGACAGCCGGTCGCCATCAAAAAACTGGTCATGAAAATTTCCGTGGAGCTTGCCGGGAACTCACCGCGCGCGCGGTGACGGATCAGGATCCGGCCAGCTTGAGAACGACGGCCCACTCTTCCGGACGGACCGGTTGGACGGACAGGCGCGATCCCTTCCGCAGCAGTTCCATCCGCTTCAACTTCGGTACTTCGCGCAACCGGTCCAGCGGAATCGGAACAGGGAAGATCCGGACGAGCTTGATATCCACCACGTCCCAGAGAGGCCTGGCAGGCGTGCTCTTGGGATCATAGTGGATGTCCTTCGGATCGAAGGCCGTGTCATCCGGGTAGGCTTCTTTCACGACTTCGGCAATGCCCGCGACCGCCGGCGGATCGGCGTTGCTGTGGTAGAACAGGACTCGATCGCCGCTTTTCATGGCCCGCATGAAATTGCGCGCCTGAAAATTTCGCACGCCGTCCCAGGACGTCGTCTGGTTGCGGGTCTTGCGGAGGTCTTGAATGGAGAAGGCGCTTGGTTCAGACTTCATCAGCCAGTATCGATGGGCCATCGGATGTCCTCGCGTTGAAAAGAAGCGTTTGCCGGTTCGGCCCGTTGGCCGGTTGGGCCGGTTAGAAAAAATAGACAGGGGGTCGCCATGGAACTGTCCCCATTCTGGTTCGGCCTGTATAAACTCGTCAAGTATGCCGTCTTCCCCTACACCTGGCTCTGCCTGGTCACCGGCGCTCTGGCGGCGCTGGCGTTTCTGCCTTCCTCGCCGCGCCGCACCCAGTGGCTCCGCATGCTGGCGCTCGCGGCCCTGGCCATCGTGTGGCTACTCGGGTCACCTGTCCTATCAACCATCGCAGCGGGGCTGCTGGAAAGCCGTTATCAACCGTTTGACCGGACGACCACCGAACGTTTCGATGCCGTCGTCGTCCTGGGCGGCGGCGTCCTGGGCAAAGGCAGCCTCCGCCCGTCCGATCAATTGACCGGCCTCAGCATGCAGCGCACCTCCTGCGGCGCGGACCTGTTCACCGAAGGCCGCGCACCGCGGTTGGTGCTGTCGGGGGGGGACGGGAATATTTTCGGCGAAGGGCCGAAGGAAGCCGTCGAGATGAAACGGTTCGCGATCCGGCTCGGCGTGCCGGAGCAGGCCATTGTGCTCGATGACCAGTCCCGCACGACTTACGAAAATGCGATCGGGGTCAAACGTGCCCTAGGCGAGGGCTCCATTCTGCTCGTCACCTCGGCCAGCCACATGCCGAGGGCCGCCGGGCTGTTTCGCAGGCAGGGCTTCACGGTGACGCCGGCCCCCTGCACCTATCACGTGCGGGAATGGCCGGGATTCTGGTCGAACTTCGATCTCCTTGATTTTATCCCCGACCTCGGCGCCCTGGATGGATTCACAAATACCCTCACCGAAGCCGCAGGCACGATCACCTACTGGGCGGCGGGGAAACTGTTAAGAGAAGGTTGAGGTCAAAGTTTAAGTGAAGGGAAGATCCTTGCTCAACCTCAGCCTCAACCATAACCCGCATTATCCATGAACGCTTCTGCTGCACTCGTGGATACGCTGCTGTGACAGGCGGGCTCGCCCCTCGGTCGGTCAACGTCCTGTTCGGGGACTGGCTCCGTCGTCCTCGACGGTGCCTGTCCCGGTTCGGACGGGGACAGACACCACGCGCAGACGCGGGGAAGGGTGTCAGTCCCCAGGCTCCACGCGCCTGTCTCGCGACGCGTCTGCACGAGTTCGCGACGAACCTCCATGAATAACGCGGGTTGCCGTCCCGATCAACGGCGTGCTTCGACGATCCGGTGGATCGTGCCGCCATGCCCCACCACGTAGAGCTCGCCGTCCTGATCCTGGCCGAACGAGGCGATCCGCAACCCCGACAACAACAGCGTCCGCTGGGCGCCTTCCGAGAAAGCAAAAATCTCCCCGCTGCAGAAATCGCCATAGAGATACGCGCCGCGCAGGGCCGGCAGACGGGACCCGCGATAGACATAGCCGCCCGTGATCGAGCAACGCCCCTTGTCATGCCCATATTCGGCAACCGGAGGGATCAGCCCGTCGCGCACGCAGCCGTCGCGCGGCAGAAAACAATGCGTCCCTTCCATGACGCGCCAGCCGTAGTTGCCCCCGCGCTTCACGACGTCGATCTCCTCCCACGCGTGCTGCCCGACATCCGCCGCCCAGAGCTCGCCGGTCTGCCGGTCGAAGGAAAACCGCCAGGGATTCCGGAGCCCGTAGGCGAAGATCTCCGGACGGCCGCCGCCTCCGGCAAAGGGATTGTCGTTCGGGATCGCGTAGGGCTTGCCATGGTCCACGTCTATCCGGAGCAGCTTGCCCAGCAGCTCCATCGTGTTCTGCCCTCGGTTTTCCGGATCTCCGGCGGATCCTCCATCGCCCAGGCCGGCGTACAGAAATCCATCGGGACCGAACTCGACCATCCCGCCTTTATGATTGGGATAGGGTTGCGCGACGACGAGCAGCTGCGTTTCGGTCGACTGCGACCGGTCGGGGTCCGACGACGCGCGAAATTCGGCGATCACGGTCGAACCGTCCGAGCGGCGCACGTAGTTGACCACGAAGCGGCCGTTCGTCTTGTACGAGGGATGAAAGGCGAGCCCCAGCAGACCCTGCTCGCCGCCATAACGAACGCGCTCCGTGATATCCAGGAACGGCGCGCCCATCAGGCGGCCCTGCTCGCCTCGGGGCGAAGCCACGGGCTGAACGATGCGAATGCGTCCCGCCTGCTCCACCACGAAGAGCCGGCCGCTGCCGTCTCCCGCATGGGTCACGTAGACCGGATGGCGGAGGCCGTCGGCGATAACCGGCTCCAGGGCAAGAGGGGGCGCCGGCGGGCCGGCCGATACGAGAACAGCGCTGATGCCGACGGTCATCGCGACGATCAACAGGCTACCCGGCGACAGGTTGCGCCGGAATCGTTGCATCAATCCCCCTGCCGCTCGAGATATTCGATCAGGGTCCGATACGTCAGCTCGCGGACCCGGGCCTTCGAGCAAGCGGTCCCGCCGGCACGGGACTCCAGCCAGACATTGTCAGCGATGTGCCGCTGCGCGTCGTTGCACTGTGTCCACATGTCGTGGAGAAAATCGTCCGGCAGCCCGACCTGCATTCCTTCCGACTCGATCCGGTCGTCGAGAATCGCCAGCAGATCGGAAATCGCCTGATCGGGCCGATACGAGGCCGGCTCGAACCCGAACGTCTGCTGGGCCTGCGCCTCCTGCGCAGCCTGCTCAACCAGGTCGCGCATGTATTCTTTCAGCAATCCGATCACGTGGCCGGTCAGTTGAATGCCCATCGCTTCGAGTCTCGCGTCTGATGATCGATCATTATCCGGAAAGCATCAGGCAGTGGCAAGCTGGAAAGAACGCACGTCCATAAACCGCCTTGCCCTTCAGGCAAGGCTCTTTTATGATCAGACGCGAGACTAAAGATGCGATGGTCGGGTTTATCTGGTTTGTCTCGTTTTTCTGGTTCATCTGGTTCGTTTGGTTTGTCTGGTTTATCGTGTTCAACCAAACAAACAAGACAAACCAGAGAAACCAGAGAAACAAAACATCCTGTCCATCGCTGGAATGCTAGAGAGACGCGGCGTTCATGAGTGAAGCCAAGGCCGTTGAACAGTTTGATTTGTCGGTCAGGACCCCGGCCGGCCCGGTCACGGCGACAGTCGAGATTTCGACCGGATTTGTGCCGGTCACGCAGATTGTCCCGCTCCTGCGTCGCCTCGGCGAGCAGGCCCAGGCTTTGGAACAACAGCGGACCACGGCAAGCGGCCTGCGTATTTCCTGCGCAAAAGGATGCGCGGCCTGCTGCCGGATGCTTGTCCCTGTGTCCGCCCCGGAAGCCTTTGCGCTCCGGGACATGGTCGCGACCCTTCCCGAAACCCGCCGCGAGGCCATCCAACTGGCGCTGGCCAACGCGACAGCCAGCCTGGAGCGTGCAGGACTGCTCACGCAGTTGCGACAGGTTGCAGAGAACGACCGCCCCATCACGGACGACATGATGGAACCGATCAATCGCGCCTACTATGCGTTGAAACTGCCCTGTCCCTACCTTGAGAACGAGTCCTGCTCGATCTACGAAGATCGCCCGGCCGCCTGCCGCGAATTGCTGGTCACCTCGCCTGCCGACTGGTGCCAGGACATGGTCAACAAGCCTGTCCAGGCCATCCCCGTACCGCTTCGCATCAGCACGATTCTCGGTCTCCTCTGGTCAGAACTGACCGGCAGCCCGCCACGGCTCATTCCGCTGCCGCTGGCGCTGGACTGGGCCGAGCGGCATGCGGCTGAAAATCGCACAAAGTGGAAAGCTAAAGACCTTCTGGACAAAGCACTCGACACGATCTGGCGGTTTCTAAGCCGGCACCCAGCCAGCTGACAGCCGCGTTGTGCCCGAACCTCCCTTTAGGCTATGATCCGACCCACTTTGGTTTTTCTGGTTCATTTAATCTGTCTGGTTCAACGAGAAAAACCAAACAAACCAGACAAACGAGACAAACCTCTTCTTGGGAGTTTTCAGACATGATTCGTCCCGTGATTGCGTGCCTGGACTTGGAAGGGGTGCTTATCCCGGAAATCTGGATCAACGTCGCCGAGCGAACCGGCATCACGGAACTGCGCCGCACGACCAGAGATGAACCGGACTACGACAAGCTGATGAAATGGCGGCTGGGAATCCTGGACCAGCACAAGCTGAAGCTGGCCGATATCCAGGCGGTGATCGGAACCATGAAACCGTTGGATGGCGCCGGCGAATTTCTGGGATGGCTCAGGGAGCGTTGCCAGGTGATTGTGCTCTCGGATACCTTCTACCAGTTCGCGCTCCCCCTCATGCGGCAGCTCGGCTATCCCACGCTCTTCTGCAACAATCTGGAGATGGACGGCAGCGGGAAGATCGTCAACTACCACATGCGGCAGCCGGACCAGAAGCGCCAGTCGGTCAAGGCGCTGAAGACGCTCAACTTCACGATCATCTCAGCCGGCGATTCCTACAACGATACCCCGATGCTCGCCGAGGCGGACGCCGGGGTGCTCTTCTGTCCCCCCGACAACATCATCAAGGAATTTCCACAGTTCCCGGTCACGAAAACCTACGATGAGTTGAAGGCGCAGTTCACCCGGGCGGGCAACCTTCCCACCTGACTCCTCGCCTCACACCGTCATGGGAATCGGATGGGGTAATCAAGGTGTCAGGAACCTTTCCCGTCGAAAAAACGGTTCCTGACACCTTAATCAGACCACTGCAGGCGGGAGATTCAGAGCTTTGAGAACTGGTCGGGGAGAAGCATGTCGGTGAGTGGGTCGGTCATCGTCTGATCTTTTTCGCCCATCCTTCCTTTCCAAGGCACTGATCGACCAGTATGTCCTGTTGATAACTACTCAGGGTGATCGGCTGGCTGTTGCTTCGTTCAGAAGCCTGATTGTCACATCGTCTGTAATCGGACTCAAACTCGTCCTGTTTTTTGTACCGATGGACCCATTCGGTCGAAGAGCAGGAAGACAGAGCGAACGTGCATATCACCAGGAGCAACCAGCGATGATCCGGCATGATCCACGACCTCCATTCGGGGCGATGGGTTGCAAGGCAACCTCCCAGAAATGATGCGTGAGAATACCTTGGAGGAGTTCACGCGTCAAGATCACGGTTTCAGCCGAATCACGGCCTGGCCGAATCAGGTGCCGTGGCGCGATCCCAGCCGGATGCGAGGAGGGGGATGGCCTGGTCAACGCTCTCCTCGGCCGCCACGACTCGCACCAGATCGCGCGCCGCGGGGACGCCTGGGAGGAGCCACACCATGCCGTTGGACCGGCGGATCACCGGATAGTGGTGTGATTGGATGGAGAGCGCCAACTCCTCGAGAACCGCCCAGGCCCGTCCGGTCGCCCGAGCCAGCAGAGCGCCGCGCGTGACGTCCAAGAGCGCGAGCTCAGTCAAGGCATGGTGCTGGATCTCGACGCCGGGCACGGCCGTGGATTCCGGACCGCCCAGCGACAGTCTGGTCGGCACCTCCGACTCTGCGCCCGACACAAGGACGACCAGGAGATAATCCACTCCCTGCTCCCGGGCCGCGCCGACAATCAACTGCGGCAGATCCCCGGAAAGCGGAGATGCTGTGGACTCACTCGTGGAGATCTTGAACAACGTCGCGCGCTCGACCGCTTCCTTCACCCGACGGATGAGGAACGCCCTCCCCTGATCGGACAGCGCGGGAGCCGAGCCGGGAGCGGTGGTGTCGTTCACCAAGAGCAAGCCGGCCACGAGCGGGCCTGCGCCGCCGCCGATTCGTTCTGATCCGGCTTGAGGCGCCTTGGAGAATTGCCGGCCCAGATAAGCATCCAACCGTGGGGAGGGCGCTGCGGCGCATCCGACGGAGACGACGAGGGCAAGGAGGAGCCAAGCCTGCGTCACAGGTCTTGTCAGGCGCTCAGACCACCTGACGACGGCGCCGTTCCTCGATGTCACTCCCCTCCGTTCCATCTCTCCACGCCGGGCGCTCCGCCTTCGGCTTGTGACCCGCGAGAAGGGGCACGCCGAGCGGCAATAGTTGGGCTTTATGATGCCCTCGACCAAGCCTCTCGCAGATGCATCACCGCCTGCTCCAGCGCCTCGTCACCCGTCAAGCCGCGCAGCATGTCATAGGCGTTTTGTTCAGATGGATAGATCGGCTCCATACGCAGCGAACGCCGGATGACGGGAAAGACATTGGACTTCCCGCCCATGGCCAGTCGATCCAACGTGGCCCAGGCCCTCCCCTCCGATGTGGCAAGGGGTCGCCCGGCCCCGGCATCGAGGAGAGCCAGCTCCACCAGCGCGTAATTCGTCGCCGTATACCCGGGTTGAACTCCCAGCCCGCCTCCACCCTGCGCCGAGCCTCCGAACGGATGGGCGGCCGGCACCTCGGACTCGGCGCTTGAAAAGATCGCCACGACAAGGTATTTCACGCCCTGCTCTTGGGCGAGTTGCATGAACCGGGACGGCTCCCGTCCGGGAGGGAATTGATCGGCCTGCAACAGCTTCACGATCTTGATCGGAAGATCCCGATCGATACGCTGCTTTGTCCGGGCCGTGACGAATTGCATGGCCGGATCGAGGAGAGCGGGAGCCGAGTTCTTGGCGTTGGTATCGTTGATGACCAGGAGGCCGGCCTCAAACTCCGACTGTCCCAATTGAGACGCCTCTCCGGCTGGAATCGGACCCAGGTAGGACTCCAGCCGAGACGGAGGAGAGACGGCACAGGCCCAGAGCAGAGCGGACGCGACGAGCGGCCAGCCGACGCGGAGAGGAGATTTCATGTCACACCTCCTGGTGGTGGGGACTGGCACCCGCCTTCGCGAAGCTGCGTCGGGAGCCAGTCCCCGTCTAGAAGCTAGGCGGTCAGGCAGGTTTCGCCCAGGCCAATTCCCATTGATAGACCGCCTGCTCCAGAGCCTCATCGCCGGCGACGCTCCGGAGCACGTCCTTCGCGTTCTCTTCTTGGGGATAAATCGGCGCGACGCGTAGCGAGCGGTGAATCACCGGGTAGGCGTTCGATTTAACCGGGACATAGAGCCGGTTCAGCCTCGACCAGGCCCGGCCATCGGATCTGGCCACCACTTTGCCGGTCCCGGTCTCCAGCAGCGCCAGTTCCGCAAGCGCGTAATTGACCGCCTCGAATCCCGGCGTTCCCGGCCGCCCGCCTCCCTGCTCCGGATCGCCGGTAAACGGAAGCATGAGCGGGACTTCCGATTCCATGCTGGAGAAGACAACCACCAATATATACGGCACCCCCTGCTCCCGCCCGAGGCTGGTTACCGTCTGTTGAGCGGTGTCCGGAGTGAGGCCCGACGAGGGCAGGATTTTGGTGATGCGGATCGGGGTCTTCTGCTCGATCCGATGCCGAACCGCATCCGAGAGAAACGCGAGGCTGCCCTCGGACAAGGCCGGCGCGGATTCCGCGTGGGAGGTATCGTTGATGAGGAGCAGCCCGGCCTGCCACTGGACTTCCGCGAGAGCGCGGAGGTCCGCCGGTGTCGTCTGAGCGCTCTCCACCGCCGGACCCAGGTAGGCCGCAATCCGGGCCGGAGGCTTCGTGGAACAGCCGGCCGACAGAACCGCGCCGGCAAGAAACGCCGACAGAAGAGTCAGTGGACGCATGGTGCACCTCCATACCAAGCTTCGCTTGAGCCGCCGCGTTCGATCGTTCGACCCAGAGGCTCTCGACGGGTCATATCGCGGCGGAGTGGTATTTTGCCTCCAGTGAGTGAGATTAAGGCGGTGGTTCCTTCGTCCTACCTTTCATCATCCAACCTACTGGCGCCGGAGTCAAGGCCCCGAAGAACCGCACGCGAGGGCATCAAACGACGAACGGAAAACAGGGCGCAATGTCCAGTTGCGCGGGAGAAGCTATTCCGGTAGGGTAGCCCCCATGGAACGAAGGGGTGAGTCTTCCCGGGCGCTCCGCTGGTGGCTTGCCGGAGTGCTGCTCGTCTCAGGCTGCGATCACGTCACTCTCCCGCAGTTCAGCGATCCCCCCAAGGCCGTTCGACCCTTGCCGATTTCCGTCGCGCTGAACTTTGACGAGCCGCTTCGCACGGCCACCCTGCAAGAGACTGTCTGCGCCGATACGCCCTGGGAGGGGCAACTCGGGAAGTCGATCGTGGAGGCCTTCGAGCGCGAAGCGCAGAGACGCTAC
>Ga0155970_123_pt5 | contig 15819 bp, 15 predicted proteins | sample RifCSPlowO2_02_FD_107624 | JGI IMG/M metagenome (GOLD analysis project Ga0155970, IMG submission 107624) | Nitrospirae bacterium RIFCSPLOWO2_02_FULL_62_14
TCAGCCCATCGACGGTCTCCTGACGCGACAGTCGCACGCACAGGCGTTCCGCCCGCCGGCAGATGGTGCGCGCCTGATGCAGCAGGCTGGGGACGATTCCACCCCCGGGCAGAATGAACTCCTTCAGCGGGGCCAAATCGGCCTGGCAACGGTCGATCGCCTGTTCGAGCCTGACCACATCCGGTTTTCCAATGCGCGGCATATTCGGAAAGGCCTGTCCCGGAGTCGTTGCCAGAAGACCACCCAGGTCGAACAACTTATTTTGAATCCACCGCAAGTCCGCGTCCAGCGTCGTCGCGACGGCGCCACGCCGGCGCGTGCCGGCGTGGAACGCCCGGACCACGCCGACCGCAGCATTCAGCTCGTCCACCGTGCCATAGGCCTCGACCCGCAGGTCGTCCTTCCAGACCTGCTGGCCACCGGCGAGGCGGGTTTTCCCCGCATCGCCGGTGCGCGTATAGACCTTTGTGATCCGCATTATGGCCCTATCAGCTTAATACGTGAACTTGACCCCGCCGTAGACGGACCGAATCGGGGTTCCGAAGGACAGGATTTCCTCGTAACCCTGGTTAAGCAGGTTATCAATCCGTCCAAAGACTTGCACGTTTTTTGTGGCATCGTAACTCGCCGATAGGTTGATGACTCCAAAGGAACCGGATCGCATGGCCGGCGTATTGGCGACGTCATCGTTCCGCGCGCCGACATAGCGGTAATCCACGTTGATCCGGGCCGCTTCGATCGGCCGATAGCTGAGCCCCATGCTGGCCTGGTCAATCGGCCAGCGGGCCAGCCTGGTATCGCCGCCCGTGGCAGGAAAGTTACGCGTCATCGTCATCGTATATTGCCCGCGCAGGTCCAGGTTTTTTGTCACCGCGTACTGGAATCCAAGCTCCCATCCATAGCTTTTCGAATTGGCGATGTTGACCGGACAGGTTCCGAAGGTAGCGGGAGGGCAGGTGGGAGAGGTCATGAACTGGATGAGATCGCGGAACCGGTTCCAGAAATATCCGGCGCTTAGGGTCAGCTTATCCTTCAACAAGCGTTGCTCGATGCCGACATCCATACTCTGGCTTTTCTCCGGCTTCAGATCCGGGTTATTGGCGTTCTGAAAAAACAAATCGTTCAGCGTGGGAGCCCTGAAACCCGTGGCATAGCTGGCGCGGATCTTGGTGCCGGTCTCATGGAACAGATATCCGCCGGTGACCCGGTAGGTCGTCGCGTCGCCAAAGACATTATAACTATCCTGCCGCACCCCCGCGGTCAGCAACAGCCGGTCTTCGACATTCACCTGCGCCTGCGCGAATCCGGCATGCGACGAGATCAGACGATTGGGCTGGTCCGAGCCGAAGAATCCGCTGGCGTCACCCTGTTCTTCCCTGAACTGGTAGCCGGCCGTCAGGAGCAGCGGCTTGCCGACCTGGAAATTGTGCTGCCACTCTATTCGCTGGTTCAGTATTTCCAGGTCGGTGGAAAATGGAAACGTCGGCGTGATCGCCCCCGTGGTTAAATTTTCCTGGAATGTACCGCTGAAATCGAGCTGCCGTTCGTTGTTCTGGCTCAACGTCAGTTTCTGGTTCCACCAGTTCGTGATCGGTTGCTCGTAGATGCCGCTGAGAATGAGCGTCCGCGTCGTGCTCTTGGCACCGAAGACATCGAACCTCGTGGTGCCAAACGCGCTGTCCCGGTACACGTCCGAATTCCACCAGCGCAGGTTGAGCTCGAGACGTCCATCCTTCGGCAGGGCATAACCAATCCGGCCGGAGCCCTGCCAGTTGTGAAAGGCATCCCGCTCGGCGGCTCCGCGCTCGTAATTGACGGACGAGAAGTTGCTGGTATCCCAGCGGGAAAGGGAGAAGGCAAAATCGAACGGTCCCTTCGCACCGGATGCGGATCCGCCTTCACGGATGGTCGCAAAGGACCCGTATTCGACAAAGGCGGAGGCGGTCGGCGTGCCGCTGCCCCGCCTGGTGGTGATGTTGATGACGCCGCCGACCGCATCCGAGCCCCAGAGCATGCTCTGGGCTCCCCGGAGAATCTCAATGCGATCGATATTCTCGGCTGTCAGGTTGGCGAAATTGAAGGCGCCGTCGGTGGGACTGTTGACGATCGTCCCATCGATCACCACCAGCGTGTGCTTCGACTGGGCACCGCGCATGCGAACATTCGCCAGGGAGCCCGGACCTCCGCTGGAGAATGCGGTCACGCCCTGGGCGAGTCGCAACGCGTCAAAGACCGTCTTGATCTTCTTCTGCTCGAGTTCCTCCCCTTTGATGACTTCCACCGCGCTGGTGACCTGGCTGACCGGCAAAGGCGTCTTCGTGGCGCTGGTCACCACCTCCTGGACGGTCACATCCGGAGCATCTTCAGCCCGGCCCGCGCTGTCGCCGGCGAACCACGCCAGCATGATTCCCAACACGACACCATGGACACGACAACGAACCTTGTTTGCCTCCATGACACTACCTCCCTTGAACTCGAAGGGATCAGTAGAATTGTCCGACAGCCGGGTCTCCTGACTCGCGGATCGCCGTGACTCCACGCCTTCCCATGCGCCGAAACGCACAGTGGCACGTTGCAGAGTCACTCCCCGCTTACAGTGGCGGTACCGTGATGGCTTTGCACCATCTTCCCCTAAGCCTCGACCATCCATGAACCGTTCTGCTGCAAACGCGCATATGCGGCTGCGACGGCGGTGCTCGCCGCTCGGTCGGTCAACATACGCACTGGGTATGCCTCCCTTCCTCACGGCTGCGCTTCACCGTCTCGCCATGCCTCTACGCGTTTTCGCTACGAACCGTCATGAATGGTCGAAGCTAGCTCTCGACCTCTTCCGATCAAATCTCCCCCATAAGATTGATATGTACCCCTGGATGGATTGCGGGTGACCGGGTACGTGATCACTCCCGCCTGCACTCTTCTCCCGTGCCTGACGCTTCGCGTCACGGCAACGTCACGCGCGGCACACCGGACGCCGGATGGCGGTCCACGAGCACCGGGCAGCGATACACCGATTCGATCACCTCCGGTTGCAGCACCGCGGATGGCGCACCCAGCCGGGCCAGGGCGCCGTCCTGCAAGAGCAGCAGCCGGTCGCAGTACTGGCTGGCCAGATTCAGGTCGTGCGAGACCCACACCACCGTCAGGCCCTGCTCGCGATTGAGCCGGCGCATGATGGCGCAGATATCGACCTGATGGCGCAAATCGAGAAAGACCGTCGGCTCGTCCAGCAACAGCACCCGCGGCGCCTGCGCCAGCGCGCAGGCGATGAAGGCCCGCTGCCGTTCTCCGCCCGACACGTCGCTGATCGCCCGGTCCGCCAGGTGGAGAATTTCCATGGCCTCCATCGCCTGCCCGGCCGCGCGCAGGTCCTCCGCCGTCTCCCATCCGAACCCGCCCAGCACCCCGCCGGTCCGGCGGTGCGGGAACCGCCCCATCAGCACGAACTCCGCCAGCGTGAACGGAAAGATCACCGAGCTCTGCTGCGGCACGTAGGCGACGATCCGCGCCAGTTCCTGCCGTGAAAATGAATCCAGCGGGCGCTCCTGCAACCGGATTGTCCCCTGTTGCGGCAGGAGAAGCGCACCCAGCAACTTGAGCAGCGTGGACTTGCCGGACCCGTTGGGGCCGATGATGCCGAGAATTTCCCCCTCGCCCACGTCGCAGGACACGCCGCGCAGCGCCCAGCCCTCCATCCCGCCTTCGGTTGATTGCCGACGCGGCCCATAGCTGAACGCCACACGCTCGGCGCGATAGGCCACGGCGGCATCACGTTGCGGCTGCACCACCGCCGTCACAGCGCCCTCCCGCCCTTCCGGACGACCAGGAGATAGAGAAAAAACGGCGCGCCGACCAGCGCCGTCATGACACCGACCGGCAGCTCGGCCGGCGCGAGGGCCGTCCGCGCGACGGTGTCCGCGATCACCAGGAACATGCCTCCCGAAAAGGCGCAGGCCGGCAACAGCAACCGGTTGTCCGCTCCGCACAGCATGCGCGCCGCATGGGGCACCGCCATGCCGACGAATCCGATCAAGCCGCTGACCGACACCACCGCCCCCGTCAACAGCGCCGTGGTCACCAGGAGCGTCCGCTTGACGCGTTCCACGTCGACTCCGAGCGACCGCGCGGAATCCTCGCCCACCGTCAGCAGATTGAGCGCGCGCGCCTGCCGCGCGAGCAGCAGCCCGCCGATCGCCAGAAAGCTTGCGACCACCGACAGCGAGAGATCGTCCGGCGCTGCCAGCGAGCCCAGCATCCAGGATAGGACCCGGAACGCATGCGTGGGATCCATCAGGGACGTCAGGAACATGATCAGCGCGGAGAACAGCGCGTTGATGATCACCCCGGCGAGCAGCAGCGTATGCACGGATAAATGGCCGTAGACTGCGGCGATGCGATAGAGCAGCGCCAGCGACAGGAGGCTGCCGGCAAAGGCGCTCACGGGCAGCCAGACCGCTCCGGCCGCCGACAGGCCTGTCACGATCGCCAGCGACGCGCCGACGGCCGCGCCGCCGGACACGCCGAGCACGTAGGGATCGGCCAGCGGATTGCGCAGCATGGCTTGCAACGTGACTCCCACCGCGGCCAGGCAGCCCCCGACAAGAAATCCCAGCACCAGGCGCGGCACCCGGACCTCGAGCACAATCACCGCGGAGGACCCGGCGGATTCGGCGGCCAGGCGTCCCTCCTGCACCGCGCGCCAGAGTATCGCCACCACCTCCGCCAGGCCGATCCGCTCCGCGCCGAAGTGCAGACACACCAGGACGGTGGCCACGCTGGCGACCGCCAGGGCCGACACCGTCGCCAACCAGCGCGTGGAGGTCAAAATGGACGGCGCGATTTCCGTGGCGGTTCTGGTCTCCGCTTCAACTGGAACGGCCCCTCCGCGCATCATCGCGTCCCCCCCGGCGGGAACAGGTCCGGGTGAAGCTGGCGCGCCAGCAGTTCCAGCCCGTCCACGACGCGGGGGCCCGGCCGGTCCAGCAGCACGCTGGGAATCCTCACAAACCGGTTCTGCTTGACCGCCGACAACGTCGTCCAGCGCAGCCAGCGCTGCTGCTCCTGATCCGGGATCCCCTCGCCGTCGCCGACGGGAAACAGAATCACCTGCGGATCCTGCTTGACCACTTCCTCCAGGCTCAATCTCGGATAGGACACCGGCGCACCGGCCGCCACATTCACGCCTCCTGCCAGCTCGATCAGCTGATGGATGAAACTTCCGGGTCCGGCCGTCATCAACGGATCGCTGTTCAGCACGTAGAACACGCGGGGACGTGCCGCGTCGGCCGTGCGGGCTTTGATCTCGGTCATCCGCCGGCGCAAATCAGCCGCCACCGCATCCGCCTTCTCCGACCGGCCCAGTATCCGCCCGATCGTCTGGATATGCCTGAGCACATCCTCCAGGGTGCCGGCATCCAGGATGAAGAGCGCAATCTTGAGCTGGTCCAGCTTGGCCACCATGTCGGGCCGGATGAAATCGAGCGGCGCCACCACGAGCGTGGGCTTGAGACTCAACACCACCTCGAGATTGGGGAAGGCGCCGCCCACTTTGGGCTTGGCCTGCGCTTCGGGGGGATAGTCGCAAAACGACGTGACGCCGACAACCTGGTCGCCGGCCCCGACCGCGAACAGCATTTCCGTCACGCTGGGCGCCAGCGACACAATGCGCGCGGGAGGGTCTGCCAGAAATATCTTTCGGCCGGCATCGTCCACAAACGTGCGTGACGCCAGGTTGGCCATAAAGGGCATGCCGGTCAGAATGCCCTGCTGTCTGCGTTTCTTCATCGCGATCGAATCCGTGTCGTCGGCCAGAGCAAGACCTGGGATCAGCAGGTAGCAAATAGCTAATAGCCAGTAACTGAGAACCATCAATCCTGGCCGCTTCGCTATTGGCTGCCAGCGGTTCGCTACCCGCTGCTCGCTACCAACTTTCAAAACAAAAAATCCCCAAGGCCTGTGAGACCCTGAGGATTGTTCCCGCCCGTCACCCTCACGCTTTCCCCAGCCCACGAGGGAAAGTCGGTCTTGGAAACCTACCAGAGGATCGCCATTCTACTGCGGCGAATGATCTCGGACCATCTGCCGCGTTCTCGGCTTGACACGATCCTCAACGTATTGCAGAGAATACGCTTCCGGTCGTTATCAAGCCTGCGGCCTTGCATCTGATCCGATCTCCTTCGCCTCGTGACGAAGGGATCCTCTGGCAGGCTCCCCTTCCGGGCAGGTCTTCTGGCTTCTGGGGTCTCACCTACTCCCCGCGCCTTCCCAGCACAGCCGTGAGAGGTGAGACGGTGGACATGAGACGGAACCCCGGGGCATCGTCTCATGTTTTACGTTTCACGTCTTACGCGCTACGCCAGTGGCTACCGCGGGCTTCGTCCCCAGTCACAGCGGCGGGACCGCGAGGGTTTCGCACCCTCTTCCCTTCACCCGGACTGTTATGTGTGCGCACTCTAGGTGAGCCCGGTGACCGGAGTCAAGCGCAAAGTCGAACGCATCCGCAAAGGCAAAGAATTGCAATCATTCCGGCTCTTTGATATATCCACATACCAGCAACTGCGTACGTTGGGACAAAGGGGCACGCATGGGAAAAATGTTCGGCTATGTGCTCTTGCTGGCGCTGCTCGTTGCCGCCACCAACATCGCCGGCCTCGTCTGGTCCGGCGCCAAAGACCCCGTTTCCGACGCCTTCACCATCTACACCGCTCCGCCTCCCGATCTCCTCGCCAGCACCACCGACAACGGCTATTTCATGCTCGTGGGGTTTGCGGCAGGGCTGAATGCGGACCCCGTCAAGATCGGCTACGACATCTGGCGCGAAGCCGAGAACGCGCGCGGGCACTACTATTACGACTATTCCAAGGAAGGACGCACCGAACTGCGCGTCTCGCTCGACCTGACCCAGATGATCCAGGCATGGAAAATCGAAGACCTGGTTGCCAAACCCGAGCAGTTTGAAGAGACGCTGAAGACTTTTCAGACCGGCTCTTCCGTGCTCCTGAACCGATACACCCAATGGCTGGGCATGCCCTTCGATGACGAAGGCTACGGCCATGCCGGCAGCCCGCGCGTGACCGAGATCTTTCTGGCGCACCGGGCCTATCTCGCGGCGGGATTCCTCCAAGGCCAGGCCACTGGCTTGGACCGGCTGGCGGAAGAGCTCCCCGCATGGCGCATAGTCCTGGCACGCGCCAAAACACCCTCGGTGAAACTGGTCGCATCGGCCGCCGTCAGCGACGATGCCCGACTCCTCTCCACGTTGCTCAGCCACCAGCCGGACGAGGCCACCGCCAGGAGGCTGGCCGAACTCGCGCAACCGCTGACAGACGAAGAGCGCGCGTTGCGCTGGCTGGTCCAGCACGAATTCGCCGCCGGTCTCAGCCGGTTCAAATCCATCCCGCTGACCCAGGGGATTGGCCCCAAGCAGCAATCCGAAGACAATGAGCGCTGGCTGAGCACCATGACCGGCCTGACCGCCGACACCTTTGAGCGGATCGAATTCCCGGTTCCTGCCAATCCCGTATTGCACGCCTTGGCGAAAAAGCAACGCACGCTCAACCTGTACGCCGCCTACTACGACGACCTTGTCAAAGCATTCAGCAACACCCCGATCAAGCTTCCGACGTTGCGTGATGCCGCCAAACAGGGACCGCGCACCGTGCTCGATCCGTTCCTGAGCCCCATCGACAACATGTTTGCCCGCGCACCAGAACCGACCTGGGCCCCGCTCGTCGGGTATCTCCGGGAAACGGACGCGCGCCTCCGGCTGGCCGGTTTGCAGGTCGCCCTTCGGCTCGCGCCGCGCCAGCAGAGCATGGCGGGCCCTATCGGCAAGGCAGGACCGGAATATTACGACCCCTTCACAGGCATCCCGATGGTCTGGAACGTTTCACAAGGCACCATTTACAGCGTGGGACGTGACGGACGCGACGATGGAGGAGAAAGCTCCTTCGATGTGAGCGTCAAGCTGGATGAGCCGCTTCCGCCCTCGAAAGTTCCCGCGAAGCCCGTGAAGCCCGTGAAGCCGGTCAAGCCGAAGGCCAAGCCGGCTCCCAAACCGGTAGCGAAGGCACCGGCAGCCTGACGTTCGAAAGACCGCCAGCACGTTCTGCACGTTGATCCGTCCCCCTCTTGTCTCTAGAATGGGCCCGCGCGACTGCACATGCCTTCATCCCGGGGAACGTTTCGATGCATGCGTTTCGGAACCAGCGCGGGAAGATCGGGACCGTCGGCGATGTCCTGATTCTGCTGCTCGTGCTGGTCACCATTGGCGCCTGGTGGATCACCCAGCGCAATAAGCTGCGGACGGCGCCACCGCCCGCTCCGGCCGCTCCGATCGCCGCCACCCCTCCTCCGATCGTCGTTGCCGACCAGGATCCGGCGCAGGCGCCATCGTTAGTTGCGCCGTCTCCCGCAGGCGGCGGACAGCTCCGCCCGTTCACGCCCGGATCGCTTCCCGGCTCCCAGCATACTGCGGCCCTCGAAACGGTCCACGCTCTGATCGAGCAGGGACGGGACGCGGATGCGGAAGCCAGACTGTCCGCCCTCCCCCAGGACGCATTGAATGATCAGCGCATCCGGCAAGCCGCGTCGGTTCTCTGGAACAATCTTGGCATCGTCCGGCAGCAGTCGCGTGGCACCGCTGCGGCGGTGCCGGCGTTCAAGACGGCGGTCACGCTCTCGCCCCGCGACCAGACGCCCCGCCTGAACCTGGCCCACGCCTATGTCGAAACGAAGGATCCGGCCCTGACGCGGGAATTCCTCGAGGAGACCATCCAAATCGCGCCGAACGACCCCGTCGCGCATCTGGCCCTGGCCGATCTGCTGTACGGGAAGGACGACCTCGCCGGCGCCATACTGCATCTCGAGCAGGGACGCCAGCAGACCCCCGCCGGATCCCCCCTGCGGCCGTATCTGGATCTGGTCTCCGCCCGCGTGCTGCGCGCCGAGAAGGCCGAACAGAAATTCTCCGCCCGCGAGAGCAGCCACTTCCTTGTGAAGTTCAACGGCAACGAGGATTACGACACCTGGACGAAGGTGCTGGACATTCTGGAAGACGCCTATCGCGACATCGGGCAGAAGCTCAACTATTTTCCCGCCAAACCCATTACGGTCGTGCTGCACACCAGGGCGGTATTCCAGTCGGCGACCGGCAGCCCGGCCTGGGCGGACGGGCTCTATGATGGAGTCCTCGGCCGCATTCAGATTCCCACGCAGGGGGCGCTGACGGATCAGGCCTGGCTGGCCCGCGTGCTGCGCCATGAGTTCGTGCACGCATTGCTGCACCAGCGCGTCGAAGGAAGCCGCGTACCGACCTGGCTGAACGAAGGCCTGGCCATGCAGCTTGCCGGGGACAATTCCTGGCCGGACCTTGACCGGGTCATCAAGGGGGAGGTGACGCTGATTCCGCTCAGCCGCCTCGAAGGCGGCTGGACCGGGTTTCCGCCCGACCTCGCCACCGTGGCCTACCTGGAAGGCAACTCAGCCACCGCCTACCTGATCGATCGGTACGGAATGGGCAAGGTGCAGGACATCATCGAAGCACTCGCCGGCCGCCAGCCCATGGCCGACGCCATCAAAGACCGCCTGTTCATTTCCTACGATGAATTCCAACAGCGCTGGAGCGACGACATCAACGAGAAGATCCGGGCGGGGAAGACCTGACTTCTCCGAACCAACGGTAACGGTGCCTGGCAATCAGCCCATAGAGCCGGTGCGCCAGCGGGCGGAGCAGCGGCACGCGCCAGAGCATGAGCAGGAACCACCCGCCGCGCAGGCCCGGCAGCAGCGGCGCAAACGCATCCAATCCTTTCGTAATCATTCCATCGGCTTCAACCAGAAACGCGGCGTCCGGACGGCCAGGCTGATAGTCCTTCCCGAGACAGCGGGCGGCCTCCTCGCTTTGGTACTCTACCCAACGGACATCCTGAGGGGCGCCCATCCGTTCGATGCCGCTCTTCGCCGTGACGCAGAGGCGGCACCGGCCGTCATAAATCAAAATACGTTCCGGTTTTGGCTTCATGTTCGAAAGCTAGCACCCGCTTTCTGTGAAGGCAAGACCGGTTCTGATATAGTCGCGCCATGCAAAACCGGATAGTCATGGCCCTGCTGGCGGGACTGATCCTTGCCGGGGCCGCAACCCATGCGGACTCGCGACCTCCCGGCTGGGCGCTGTTTCTTTACGGACTGCCGCTCGTGTTGATCGGCTGCCTGCTGGCCAAGCAGCGATGGGCGCTGATGGCCGCCGTGATGTACGGCACGGTGGGGCTGGCCCTGGATATCTCGACGCTCGTGCAGGGGCTCACGAAACCGGAGGTCCCGCAGATGGTGACGGCCATGAGCGGCGTGACAGGCCTCTTGAACTTTTTGCTGATCGTCTTCGGCGGAAAAGGTTTTCTGAGCCCACAGGATTTATGACAGTTCGTCGCGAAATCGCCAAGACGCATGGCGAAACGGGTGCTTGGAGCTGCGAGGGAGGGAGGCGTACTCTCTGCAGTACATTGACCGACCGAGCAGCGAAACCGCCCGTTGCAGCCGCGTATCGGCGATTGCAGCAGAAATGCTCATGAATCCTGCGGGCTAGCGTTATGGGAGCTTCGTCGCCTCCAGAATCCCCCCGTCCCAATCCTCCGTCCCCTTCTTCATCGTAAGCGTCCGGATGCGGCTGAAACCTGCCCGCTTCAACCATGTCGCGGTGTCGCGAATCGAGTAGGTATTGCCGGCATCGGTAAACAGCAGCATCGTGACGGCAAACAACGACGCTTCCCCGGGATAGAGGCCGTTGGCGTCGTGCAGGAACGCGTCCTGGATCAGGAGGCGGCCGCCCGGCGCAAGCGCCCTGGCCATCTTCCGGAACAGCCGCTGGTTCTCCTCCGGCGAATAAATATGCAGGACGTTCGAAAACCAGATGACGTCGTACCGCCCGGGAATCGGCTTCGCGACAAAATCCAACGGCAGATACGAGAGCCGCCTGCCGTGCGGCACGTTCGCGGCGATCTCCTTCGCCACGGCAATGGCCGGCGCGCGGTCGCAGACAGTCGCCCTGAGCGCAGGATTCCGTTTTAAAAATGCCAGCGCATAGGTGCCGGGGCCGCCGCCCAGATCAAGCAAGGTCCCGGCGCCGCGCAAATTGATCCGGCCCGCAATCTTCGGCGCGACATCGAGCGACCGGTGGTGCATGGCCCAACTGAACCGGCGCCGATAGGCCGGATCGTCCGGAGCATCGTTGTCGTCCACGGGACGTCCCCGCTTGACCGACTTCGTCAACTGCGACCAGTCGTTCCAATGGCCGCGCAGAAGATCGACATAGGCCCAGCGATAGGCCGGACTTTTCTTATTGAGTTCCTTGCGCGCCAGCGGACCGTTCCGGTAGCGGGGGCCTGCCTTGATGAGCAAGCCGGCGGCGGCGAGGTTGCGACAGAGAATGTCCAGCCCGCGAACGCTGACATGAAGTTTCTTAGCGAGGGCGGGAATGGTCCAGGTCCCGGCGCCGATGGCCGTGAACAGATCGATATCCAGCGACGTGAAGATGATGCGCGGCAGCCGGTAGGCGGCGACAACTGCGCGAAAGTCCTCGAATGTGCGGATAGATGAATCCGCTGCCTGCCCGGCATCCCCCACTTTTTACTTTTTCCTTTTTACTTTTTACTTGCAACAAATTGCTGCCGGCACCAGCGGACAGCCTGCGCAACTTGGTCGAAGTTCCGGAAATTTACCGCCCGTTGGAAGGTGACCGCCACGTATTGATCAGTCATTTCGGTCTGCTCGTCGAAACCGGCGTCGCGCAGAGGCTTCCGGAACTTGGCCACGATCGGCTGCAGGTAGTACTTGGCCTGCTTGGCCAGTTCGTCCGTCCCCAAATCCTCCGGCGTCCCGTCCGAGAGCAGGCTCTGGATGTCTTCGATATCCATGCCGGCCTGGCACAGCAGCCTCCCGTCCGGCGTGATTTCCAGCATCCAGCCGTCGTCGTTGAGGGAGAGCGCCAGCGCACCGCCGGGCTCCAGCTCATAGAATGCCGGTTCCGATTGACGAAGACGCTCGCGAGCCTCTTTCCATTCGGGCGCGGGGGCCGGCGCCTCCTTCTCGCTCATGCGCGCGCTCCCTCGGCTAAACGAACCTTCAGGGATTCGAGCCGTCCAATATTCTCCTGCAGCTTGGGCAGATTGTATTTGCGATCCATCTCGACCACCAGTTCGAGCAGGTCGGCAGCTTCCCGTAACCGTCCAAGCTGCTCGCAGCAGCCTGCCATGACGTACCGCGCCCCGCCCGTCCGCAGCTCGTCATGCATCCGCTCCGCGATGGCCTGGCTGGTCCGGCAACAGGCCACCGCCTCGTCATATCGCTGCTGCATGAGGTAAGTCCGCGCCATCATGCGCCAGGCATCGGCCATGCCGCCTTCGTTGCCCAGCCGCTTCATCAAGGCCAGCGACTGCTCGTAATACGTCACGGCGTCGCCATACTGCCCGGTCTCCCGCGCGACAAACCCCAGATCGGAAAAGAGCACGGACATGGCGGTTTCGTCGTGCGTTCGTTCGAGAATGTCCAGGGCTTCCAGGTAGTAGGCCCGCGCCCGTTCATACTCGGCCCCGTCCGCGCGCAGATTGCCGAGATTGGCCAGCGTCGTGCCGATTCCCCGCTCGTCTCCGAGCAACTTCTGCAACTCGAGGACCTCTTCATAGTATTGTTGCGCGGCCTCCCGCCTGCCGCTCACGGCGCAGATATTGGCCAGATTGCCGAGCGTCGCCACAAGCGCCCGCTGATCGCCGGTCCTGCGGTCGCATTCCAGCGCCTTCGCGTAACACTCGTAGGCCTGCGTGAAATGACCGCGCGAGAAGTGCTCGTTACCGAGGCGGTTGAGTTGTGCAGACCCGTGCTCACGCATATTAGCCGTCACTCGTGAAACGTGAAGCGTATCTCGCGAAAAGTATCCTAGAAGGCTGTTTGCGCTTCACGAGATACGAACGACGCTTCACGCCAAAAATTTCTCAACGATCGGTTTCGCGCCGGTGAGGATGGATGCGCCATCGCCGACCAGCAGCGTGTCGAAGTTGTATTTCAGCAGCCGCTTGAGCCCTTCTTTGGCCTTGGCCGCGTCGGCATATTTCTCAGCCGGCAGCATGCCGACCGATCCCGGCGGCTTGCCAATCAAGGCATCGCCGACAATCAGAATGCCCTTGCCCTGCTGGATAAACAGCGCGGACTCCCCCGGCGCTTTCTGATCGCTCAGTTGAACGGCCCAGATCCCCCCGGCCAACAACTCGCCGTCTTTGTAGGTCTTGTCGGGTGTAATCGCCATCTGCGGCGCATCCACCGCCGGCACCCAGACCTGGCAGCGAAATTCTTTCTGCAAGGCCGCGGCTTCCCGTTCATGATCACGATTGGTGATCAGAATATAATCCACTTGCCCGCCGCGCTTGGCCTGCGTCAAGTCTTCCGCCGCCATCGGCGGAGGATCCACGAGAATCCGGTGTTCACCGATGGTCAGGAGCAGGCCGTTGAAGTCGAGCTTCTTTTCTTCCGAGAACCAGGACCATTGCCAGATGCCGGGAAGAATCTGCTTCATAAGAGCTTATGGCCTATGGCTAATAGCATATGCAAACACGGACTCTTACTCGTCACGCATCACTCGTCACCCGTCACAGTCCCGAGATGGCGTCCTTCACGACCTTGGTCACCTTGCCGAGGATGTCGGCTTCGCCGGGGAGATCGATGATGTCGTCTTCCGGTATGGTGATGAACTTGCGGTTGGATCCTTTGGTGAGGGAGATCAGGAACATGCTGTTGGTCGGCTTGACCGGCACGACCGCATGTACGGCGGCATCCAGCCCCTTGACCAGCTCGTGGAACTTCTTTATCCCGGCCTCGACCTCATCCATCTCCGATTTCTCCCTCTCCCTTTAGGACTGCCGGGCGCTGCAGCCTACTGGCAGCGGGACGGGCCTAATTGCGGCCGTTGAGCGAGCACATTCTGATCGTGCGCGCTCCGGGAGCACAGGGCCAGTCCCGCTGCCTCATCCTTACAGCTTGCCTCCGCCCGACAATAACTTGTTCACTTCCTGCACAATCACATCAGCGCCAGCCAAGTCCATATTCCCCACTCGTTGCCAGCGAATAACTCCCTGCCGATCGATGACATAGACGTTCGGAATGAATTTGCCGCCGCCGTAGAGCTTGTCCGTCTCCTTCTTGGGATCGAGCAGGTAGGGATAGGTGATCTTCACAGGAAACGTCGTCAAAAACTCCGTCACATCCTCCTTGGAATTGCCCGAGGAGTTGACGCCCACCACCGCGACGTTTTTCCCCAGCATCGCTTCATGGACCTTTTGCAGGTTGCTCCCCTGTATCAGGCACGGTTCGCAAATGTGGAACAGCCCCAGTACCACGACTTTCCCTTTGAAACTCTGGAGCGACACGGGCGCGCCGGTGATGGAGTTCAACGCAAAGTTCGGAGCCGGTTCGCCGACCTTGAAGAAACCAGCCGCAAACACCGGCAGCGCAAGTGCGAGTGAAGATAGTACGATCAGCAATAGACGTTTCATGGCAGCCTCCGTAAGCAAGCAAAGAGCTGAGGGCTTATGGCATATAGCAAGGACAACGCGGCGACAGAAACTCTGAGAGCTATTAGCTATACGCTATAAGCCATATGCTCCCTTCGTCAGCATCCTAACACGCGGAAATTTTGATGAGCAACTAGCCTTGATGGTGAGATTCGAACAGACCCAACTGAAGTTCTTCGGCTTTTGTAAATGGAATGGGGTACTGCTCTGTAAAGCAGGCGCTACAATATCGAGTCGGCGAGGCCGGAGAGGCTTTCAGCATGCCTTCGAGGCTGAGATAGGCCAGACTGTCCGCTGTGATGTATTTCTTGATCTCCTGGATCCTGTGGCTGGATGCAATCAACTCCTTCTTGGTCGGCGTATCGATGCCGTAGAAGCAGGGCGAGATGATGGGCGGCGAGCTGATCCGCATGTGCACTTCTTTTGCCCCTGCATGGCGGATCATCTTCACGATCTTCCGGCTGGTCGTGCCGCGCACCATGGAATCATCCACCACCACCACCCGCTTGCCCTTGAGAACGTCCGGCACCGCGTTGAGCTTCACCTTCACGCCGAAGTGGCGGATCTGCTGTTCCGGCTCGATGAACGTCCGGCCGACATAGTGATTGCGGATCAAGCCGGTCTCGAACGGAATCCCCGCTCCTTCGGCAAATCCCAGCGCGGCGGGCACGCCGGAGTCCGGCACAGCGATCACGAGATCCGCCGGCACCTTGGATTCCTTGGCCAATTGCCTCCCGTACGCTTTCCGCGTCGCGTAGACCGTGTTGTCACCGAAAATCTTGCTGTCGGGCCGCGCGAAGTAGACGTACTCGAACACGCACATGGCCTCGCGCGTCTGGGAAAACGGTTTGAGCGAGGTCAGCCCGCGTTGGTCGAGCACCACCAACTCGCCGGGCTCGATGTCCCGCACATATTCCCCGCCGATCAGATCGAACGCGCAGGTTTCCGACGCCACGACCCAGCTGCCCTTGACCTGGCCAAGGCAGAGCGGCCGCAGCCCGTACGAGTCCCGCGCGGCGATGACGCCCTGATCCGTGAGGATCACGAGCGAGAAGGCGCCGCGCACCTGGCTCAAGGCATCCACGATGCGCGCCAGCAACGTGTCGGCGCGCGAATGGGCGATCAAATGGATAATGACTTCGCTGTCCGTGGTGGATTGGAAGATCGAGCCGTAGGCTTCCAGCTCGTTCCGGAGCATCTGCGCGTTGATGAGATTGCCGTTGTGCGCCAGCGCCAGGTTGCCGAACGCGAAATTGACCGTCAGCGG
>Ga0155970_129_pt4 | contig 15641 bp, 16 predicted proteins | sample RifCSPlowO2_02_FD_107624 | JGI IMG/M metagenome (GOLD analysis project Ga0155970, IMG submission 107624) | Nitrospirae bacterium RIFCSPLOWO2_02_FULL_62_14
GAAGCTTGGTATGTACCTCCTCGCCCCTCGCGTGCTGCGGCTTTGCCACGGGAAAGGTGCGCGTCCTGGCGCGCACGGGGCGGGTGGGTGCAACGAGGCCTTTTTGACCATCCTGCGGGAAGTCCTAAGATGCTTGCGAGCTTATTCATCTCTGTTCGGATACGCACGGATTTTTCAGTCCATAAGCGGCGCTACCTTACCGATTCTTTTCCGCCGAATCAATCTCAATGTGGGTTCGATATGCGAGAGAGAGTGTGTGTGCAGGGCGTGCCGGTGGACGGTGGAATGCTTGACGGTTCTTCGGGGCCGCTGTTATAGTCCGATCCATTCCGCGATCATCATGCGGGGAGCGTGCTCGATGCTCGAACCCAGCGACAAAATCTGGATGGACGGGAAGTTCGTCAAGTGGGCGGACGCGACCGTGCACGTCCTGACCCATTCCCTGCATTACGGGCTCGCGGCCTTCGAGGGCATCCGCTGCTACAAGGGCAAGGGCGGCTCCGCCATCTTCCGCCTGACGGAGCACGTGGATCGTCTGTTCGAGTCGGCCCACATCTCGATGATGACGATGCCGTACGACAGAAAGCAGATCTCGGAAGCGATTGTGGAGACCGTGCGCGTCAATAAACTGGAGGCCTGTTACATCCGTCCGCTGGCCTACATCGGCTACGGCGCGATGGGACTCTACCCGGGCGACAATCCCATCCACGTGTCCATCGCCGCCTGGAAGTGGGGAAGTTATCTGGGCGATGAAGGCCTGGAGAAGGGCATCCGCGCCAAGATTTCGACGTTTACCCGCCATCATGTGAACGCGGCCATGGCGCGCGCCAAAATCTCCGGCCACTACGTCAATTCCATCATGGCCAAGCGCGAGGTGAAGGCGGACGGGTATGACGAGGCGATTCTGCTCGATTCGGACGGCTTTGTGGCCGAGGGCACGGGCGAGAACGTGTTCATCGTCCGCAACGGGCGGTTGATCACGACGCCGCTGACGTCCATTCTGGAAGGGATCACCCGCAATTCCGTGATGCAGCTTGCGCGCGAGCGCAACATCCCCGTGGCCGAAGAGCGGTTCACGCGCGATGCCATGTACGTGGCGGACGAAGCGTTCGTCACGGGCACGGCGGCGGAACTGACGCCGGTGCGCGAGTTGGACGGGCGGAAAATCGGCAACGGGAAGCCGGGCCCGATCACCAAGTCATTGCAGAAATCATTCTTCGAGATCGTGCGCGGCGAGGATAAAGCCCACTCGTCCTGGTTAACAAGAGTCTGACCTGCGGAAGTTTAGCCTGTTAGGCCTGTTTTGCTCGTTCAGTCTGATACGGGCTTAACCGGCACAACTGGCCAAACACTTCCCCCAGAACCCAGAAAACTGACAGCTTTTCAGCTATCTACGGTTTCGCCGGTTCGGATGCCGGGGGTGTCGTCGTGCCGGCAGCCGGTGCGTCGTGTCCGGCGTCGCCCGTATGGTCCGGCGTGGCGGAAGACTCTTTCTTGTTCACATCAATGACGGTCGAGGAGAAGGTCCGTTCCTTGGACAGGATGGCCAGGCCGAGGGACGTCAGCATAAAGATGATCGCGGCGGCGATGGTGACTTTGCTGAGGAACGTGCCCGGCCCGCGGCTGCCGAAGACGGTCTGGCTGGACCCGCCGAAGGCTGCGCCGATCTCGGCGCCCTTGCCCGATTGCAGCAGGATGGATGCGATCATCAAAAAACACACCAGCACATGAATCACAACGGCTAACGTATACATCGGGCTCCTTCCACGATCGTGCGCACGCTACTGTCTTGCAGACTGTGTCTGGGAGATGATTCTAGCAAAGGAGCGCGGGTTCAGACAAGCGCTGCCCACCAGCGCGCCATCAATCTCCGCGGTTCCCAGAAAATCGATGATGTTGTCCGGTTTCACGCTGCCGCCGTACAGGATTCGCAGGCGATCGGCGGCGCGTCGTCCCCATTTGCGGGCGAAGCAGGAGCGAATGGTGCGGTGCACGCTGTCAATCTGCTCCGGAGCCGCCGCCTGGCCCGTGCCGATGGCCCATACCGGTTCGTAGGCGATGGCAATGTGCCGGCCGGCCACTTTGGAAATTCCGCGCAACCCGTTCTGCAGTTGACGGAGCACCACGCGGGTCGTCTGCCCGCGCCGCCGTTCGCCCAGCGATTCGCCGATGCAGAGGATCGGGCGAAGCCCGTGCCGGAGCGCGGCCAGGACTTTTCTGTTGATCGCCGCATCGTCATCGCCGAACAGACGGCGCCGCTCGGAATGGCCCAGGATGACGTAGCGGCAGCCCAGCGCCTTGAGCATCGGCGCGGAAATTTCCCCGGTATAGGCGCCGGCGTCCTCCCAATGCAGATCCTGTCCGGCAAAGGCAAACCGGCGCGCGGCCGGCAGGGCGGCCACGGAGAGGGCGGTGAACGGCGGCGCCAGCACGATTTCGACCTTCGCGCTCTGGCGGACCAGTCCGGCCAGCCGCCGCACGTACGCCGCGGCCTCGGCGGCCGTTTTGTGCATTTTCCAATTGCCGACGATCAGATGCCGACGCACGGGACCTCGGATGGAGTGAGCCGGCCGGTTGCGGTGCTCACGCGTCTTTGGCGGGAAGTGCGGCCAGGCCGGGCAGTTCCTTGCCCTCCAGCAGCTCCAGGGCCGCGCCGCCTCCGGTGGAGATGAACGACATGCTTTCGGATTCGCCCGCGCGATGGACGGCCAGGGCCGTGTCGCCTCCGCCGATGATCGTGAGCGCGTAGGCGTTGGCGACCGCGTGCGCGAGCGAGTAGGTGCCGCGCGAGAAGGCGTCCGTCTCGAACAGTCCCATCGGGCCGTTCCAGAGAATCGTCTTGGCGTTCTCGACGGCCTCGCTGAAGAGCTTGACGGAGGCCGGGCCGATGTCCAGCCCGCACCAGCCTTTCGGAATTTCCTGCACCGGCACGAGCTTGGTTTCCGCGCCGGGCTCCCGGCTCGCCGCCACCACGCAATCCACCGGCAGGTAGAATTTCACGCCCCGCGACATCGCGTGCTCCTGAATGCCGCGCGCGAAGTCCAGCATGTTGTCCTCGACCAGCGAACTGCCGATTTCCATGCCCATGGCTTTGATGAAGGTGAACGCCATGCCGCCCCCGATGATGACCTTGTCCACGCGCTTGCCGAGGTTTTCGATGACGCCGATTTTTCCGGACACCTTCGCGCCGCCGAGAATGGCGACGAACGGCCGCATCGGGTTGGCCACGGCGCCCTCCAGGTACTCGATTTCTTTTTTGAGCAGATAGCCGGCTGCGGATATCTTGACGAATTTCGTGACGCCGACGATGGAGGCATGGGCCCGGTGCGCGGCGCCGAAGGCGTCGTTGATATAGACGTCGGCGAGGGCGGCCAGGGCTTTCGAAAAGGCCTCGTCGTTGTGTTCCTCGCCGGCATGGAAGCGCAGGTTTTCCAGCAGCAGGACGTCGCCCGGTTTCATCTTGGCGACGAGCGCCTCCGCCGCCGGGCCGATGCAGTCCGGCGCAAACTGGACTTCCTTGCCGAGGAGACGCTGCAGCCGCTTGGCGATCGGCGCGAGGCTGAATTTCAGATCGGACGGACCCTTGGGACGGCCCAGGTGCGAGCAGAGGATGACCCTGGCCCCTTCGTCCACGGCGCGATTGATGGTCGGGAGCGTGGAGCGGATCCGGGTGTCGTCCGTGATCTGGAGCGCGTCGTCGAGCGGGACGTTGAAGTCGGCCCGGATCAGCACGCGCTTTCCGCGCAGGGTGACGTCTTCGATGGTCTGTTTTTTCAGGTTCATCTTTCAGCTCGAGTCGCGAACTCGTGAAGCGTATCTCGTGAAGCGTGAAGCGTTTGTCGAACGACGAGATGCGAGCGACGAGATATGCATCTCAGGATTTCGATGCCAGGAACTTGATCAGATCGCGCACACGGCACGAATAGCCCCACTCGTTATCGTACCAGGCGAGCACCTTGACCATCCGGCGGTCCGAGACGATGGTGAGCGGAGCATCCAGCGTGGCCGAATGGGGGTCTCCGTTCTGATCGACGGAGACGATCGGGGCCTCGGAATATTTCAAAATGCCCTTGAGCGGGCCCTGCGCGGCCTGCTTGAAGGCGGCGTTGACCGATGCGGCATCGCAATCCTTCTCCACTTCCACGGACAGGTCCACGATCGAGACGTTGGGCGTGGGCACGCGGATGGCCATTCCGTCCAGCTTGCCTTTCAATTGAGGCAGAACCAGATGCAGGGCCTTGGCCGCGCCGGTGCTGGTGGGGACCATCGACAGGGCGGCTGCGCGCGCGCGCCGCAAATCTTTGTGGGGCAGGTCCAGAAGTTGCTGGTCGTTCGTGTAGGAATGGATCGTCGTCATGACGCCGTGCTTGATGCCGAACTGCTCCAGCAGCACCTTGGCCACGGGCGCCAGACAGTTCGTCGTGCAGGAGGCGTTGGACACGATCGTATGTTTCGAAGGATCGTAGTCTTTCTCGTTGACGCCCAGCACGACGGTCACGTCCGGGTCCTTCGAGGGGGCCGTGATGATCACCCGCTTGGCTCCGGCGGACAGATGCTTGCTCGCGCCCTCCCGGTCCGTAAAACGGCCCGTGGATTCGACCACGATGTCGACGCCGAGATCCTTCCACGGCAGTTCCTTGGGGTCCTTCTTCGCCAGCACCTTGATGGCTTTTCCGTCCAGCAGGATCGCATCTTCACGGGCTTCGACCTTGGCCGCGAGCGTGCCGTGCACCGAGTCATATTGAAGGAGATAGGCGAGCGTTTTCGCGTCGGTGAGGTCGTTGACTGCCACGAACTCCAGCGCGGGGTCGCCCAGCGAGGCCCGCAGCACGTTGCGCCCGATCCGCCCGAACCCGTTGATGCCGATCCTGGTACTCATGTGCCGATTGTGCTCCGTTTTCTATGAGGTGGACAAACAAAAAATGCCGGCCGACTCGCGGACCGGCATCGAGGGCTGCATCGTACTGAGGCGACCGCGGGAAGTCAAGGTACAGGCAGTTGAAAAAGGCTGCTGCCTTAGTTTGGACTGTCGAGAATTCTCACCGACTAAGATTTTTCGAATTGTACCATACAGGCTTCTGTTGTCAGCGCCCCATTAAATTTTCCTCTGGCAGCCTTTATCCGTTTTGCTAGTTTGGTTGGGACTTCAATGCCAACGGCAAACTTCTTTTTCCTTTCTCCCCACGAACTCATATAATGCATATAATCATTCAAATTCCAGATAGAACGGATAATGACTCGTTCTTCGTCTCGGCATGCACCTGCCACCTTCCCGTTATCAAGAACCCATTGAAGGTTGAATTCCCATGATGCCAGATCTTTTCGAAATTGGTTTGCCGTCTTCGAGTCCATTCCAATGGATTCATCGGTCGTACCATCAATATCCCCACCGAGTTCCCTAGCCGCCTGAGATAGCGCTGAAATGGCCGAAGGGCTGATTTCTACTGTTACAGAGAACCAAAACCAAATTTCATCAGGATACTGAGGGTCTACGTGGGTTTTAGGTTCGCCCAGCGTGATGATGTGTCCTTCTTCCTGAATCGTTTGCAACAATTTCGTTGCCACCGCTTTCTTGCGCTGCTCGTCCTTTTCTTTTTGTGCAAGTTGAGTTAGGGCTTTACTAACGAGAGTCTCCCCGGAAAATACTCGCTCAAAGAATTCTGTCTCCTGTCTTTGTACAGACGTGAAAACCTTTTCCTTTTCGCGTATTTGGTCTATGACTGCGGAACGCTCGGGCCCTGACGATACTTTTGTTGCCTGTTGTTTTAGGCTTTCGATTTCCTTTAGAAGTTGCGCATATTGTTCTTGGAGTCTCTTATATTCTTCTCCAACCTTCCTTCCTTTAATTCGCTGAGCTAAGTCTTGGACCTTATCAGTGGTGACGGTGGCTTTGATTTTGACGTAGTGGCGCAGGCCGTCGCCGATCAACTCGCGTTTCTTGTCCAAGACTTCGACCTGTAGCACACCGCCGGCAATGGTTTGGATTTCATCCGCGGTCAGTGTGTAGTTCTGGACCTTCGTATAGCTTTCAACGTAGGTGCCGGCTTGTTCCAGAGCCATCTGTTTGGCCTTCTGGAGCGCCATCGCTTCCGCGAAGGAGGGCGTTTCCCCATCACCCATCGTGTAGGTGGCTTCGGCGGTCAGGACTTTCGTTTCGGCGTAAACCGAAATGGGGGCAGCGAGAATGAGCAGGAGGGGAAGGGCGAGGAAGAGTTGAGGCGATCCGGGCATCGGCACCTCAGGTTCTTGGGGGGTCTATGAAACCTGATACACGTGACCGATCGAGGGCGGAGCGATCGTTTTCCGCGTGAAGTCATCCCTGACTTGTTCCAGGTGACGCATCGTTTCTGTTGAATAGTAGGCTTCACCACATTCCGCGCACACGTCAGCTTCCACCGGGACCAGAAGATGGTCGCTGCCGACTTTGATCTCGGCCTGGACTTTGCCGGGCTTAACCTCGCCGCGTTTGCAGATCGTGCATTTCATGGCCGCTTTCTCCTTCTGAAGTCCGCTTCCCAGCGGTTTGGATCGGGCCGATACGTCGTGATGATAATCAACCGTTCTTCAGATTGAACAGGGGCGCAGACAATATGAATCGGTTGTTCTGCAACCGTTCCGCCTAATATCAGGCAACTTGGATATGGCGTATCCTCCAGATAGGTTTCAATGATCTCACCTCTGTCGAGCGCTTGCAAGACTTCATCGACAAGAATCCGGCCAAGGGGTTCGGTGTCCATTTCCATCCGTGCATGATCCGAGAACCGGCAATTGGATAGGCACCGGCGGATATCGGCATAGTCCATACCAAATCAGGGTTGCGGGGGCTGTTGGGCCGGGGGCAGCGGGGTGGATGATTCCACGGTTGAGCCGCGCTTCGTCAGAGTCACATGGATGTCGTCGTCGAAGGTCCAATAGCCGCCGTCCTCGCGGTCGCTCTTCACGCATGAATAGACCCAGAACAGGCACCATCCGTTCCACCACACCCATCCAGACATGCTGCGTTCGATCTTGACGGTGGCCGGTTCGTAGCCGTCTTTCTCGATCACCGCCGTATGATCTTCGCGGCGGTTCAAGTTGACCGTGCCGACCGTGGTCAGATAAACCCTGCCGTCGACCGTGACCGAGGCTTCGCTCGGCTCGGAGAAAATACGGACGGATTGGTGGTCGGAGTGCAGCAAGGAGGCGCAACCCGACAACAGCAGTGCCAGTCCGGCGAGCAGCGGTGCAATAGATGACGGTCGTGCGTGCATGGTGTGCCCTCTCATAGCTTCATGGCGTCGGTGACTTCCTCCAGCGTCCGATGCGCGACTTCCGAGGCGCGCCGGCTGCCTTCGGTGACAATTTCCTCCACGCGCCCCGGTGTTGCCGTCAGCCTGGCCCGGCCTTCCCAGATCGGAGCCAGCCGCCCCACCATGCCATCGGCCACCAGCTTTTTGCAATCGATACAGCCGATCGCGGCCGTCCGACAGTCCCGGCCGACCTGCTCGATCGTCTGCGGGCTCGAGAAAATCTTGTGGAAGTCGTAGACCGGGCAGATATCAGGGTTGCCCTTGTCGGTCCGTTTGACGCGCGCCGGGTCCGTCACCATCGTCTTCAGCTTCTGGCGCACGACCGGCTCGGCGTCGGAAAGGTTGATGGTGTTGCCGTAGCTCTTGCTCATCTTGCGGCCGTCGGTGCCGAGCACTTTCGGGAATTTCGTCAGGTGCTCCTTCGGCTCCGGAAAGACGGGCCGGTACAGGCTGTTGAATCGGCGGGCAATCTCGCGCGTCAATTCCAGATGGGGCAGCTGATCTTTCCCGACGGGAACATAGTCGGGTTTGTACAATAAAATATCGGCGGCCTGCAGCACCGGATAGCCGAGGAACCCGTAGGTGGAGAGGTCCCGCCCCTTGATTTCCTCCCGTTTTTCCTTGTAGGTCGGGTTCCGTTCCAGCCAGGGGATCGGCACGATCATCGAGAGCAGCAGATGCAGCATCGCATGCTCGGGAATGCGGGACTGGATGAACACGGTGGCGCGATTCGGGTCGATCCCCGCCGCCAGCCAGTCGATCAGCAGCTCGCGGTTGAATTCCTTGATCCGCGACGTGTTCTCGTAATTCGTCGAGAGCGCGTGCCAGTCGGCGACAAAAAAGAAACAGTCATATTGTTCCTGCAGCGCTTTCCAGTTCTCCAGCGCGCCCAGCCAGTTGCCCAGGTGAAGCAGTCCGCTCGGCTGCATGCCGCTGAGAACGCGTGATGTGTGTGCGTGTGGCGGCATCGGCGGCTACTCCAGTATGGTCGTGAGAATGGTGCCGGCCATCGCATTGACGAGCGTGCCGGTGATGGTCCGGATCACATGAATCTGGGGGTCGAACATGATCAAGGCCACGATGATCATCATGCCGTAGGGCTCGAGCCGGCTCAAGGCCATGGCCGGCTGCGCCGGCAGCAGGCTGGTCAGGATCCGTCCCCCGTCGAGCGGGGGGATGGGAATCAGGTTGAACGCCATGAGCAGGACATTGATAAAGACGGAATAGAGCGACATGGCGGCGAGTGGCAGCAGCAGCATGCCGAGCAGGTCCGTTCGCGGAGGTTGTCCCGGTTGGGGCGGCCAGGACTCCATGAGCGTGGGATCGACGGCCAGCAGCGCGCTCAGGATCATTGCGCTGGCGACGGCCAGCAGGAGATTCATGACGGGGCCAGCGGCGGCGACCAGCGCCATGTCGCGCCGGGGATTGCGCAGCCGGGCCGGGTTGACGGGAACCGGCCTGGCCCAGCCCAGGAAAAACCCTCCCGGCAGCATGAGGCAGAGCAGCGGAAAGATGACGGTTCCGAAGGGATCGATGTGCGCCAGCGGGTTCATCGTCAGCCGACCTTCCAGGCGGGCGGTGGAATCTCCGTAGTGGTCGGCGACCCAGCCGTGCGCGTATTCGTGGAATACCATGGCGAGCAGCAGCGGGAGCCCCATGTAGGAGATCGTATGCAGAATGTGCGGCAGCGAATTCATCTCAATCTACCTGCACGAACTTGCCCTTTTTGACTTCGATCACGAACAGCTTGCGGTCGAGCGTGCCGTTGGGCCCGAAGGCCGCCGGTCCGCTGAGCACCGGCAGGTCGGGACTGCGCGTGAGCTGGTCGCGGATCGCGCGGCCGGATGTCGCGCCCCGCGTCACGGCTTCGAGCACCAGGCGGGTGGCATCGTATGCCTGCGCGGCGAAGCTCGTCGGGTCCGTCTGATGCCGCAGCCGGTACCGGACGACGAAATCGTGGATCGTCGGATTGGGGCTGTCCGCGAAAAACCCGTCCACGAAGACGTCGCCCTCGATCGTCCGGTCGGCGACGCGCAGCAGGTCCGGCGCATTCCAGGTGCTGTTGCCGAGGAAGCCGACCTTGACGTCGTAGAACAGCAATTGCGAGGTCAGCAGTCCGATCTGGGAAGAGCGTCCGGGAAGAAACACCGCGTCAAAGCCGGGCTCGTAGACGACGCGGGTGCCGCCCTTGCTCATTGGGACGGTTTTCGCGCGTCCGTGGCGCTTGAGATCCTCGGCTTTCAGGCGCCTGATCTGGGCGCCGAAGTCCGTCTCCGTTTCCTTGTACGATTCCACGGCAATGATTTCGCCGCCGAACTGCCTGACCTCCTGGGCGAACAGACGGGCCAGTTCCTGCCCGTAGGTGTTGTCGGGATGGAGAATGCAAAACCGGGTATAGCCCAGGTACTGCACGGCGTAGTCGGCCATGCGGTGCGCCTGCTGGAAGAAGCTGGTCGAGGTGTTGAACAGATAGGTGCCGAGGCGCCGGACGTCGGCCAGCGCGGCCGTGGGGGTCAAAAACGGCGTTTCGGTTTTCTCCGCCAACTCCGCGATGAGCGGAAGGTCCCGCGAGAACAGCGGCCCGATCACGGCCAGCGGCTTGTATTCGGCAATCGCGTCCGACAGCTGGAAGTGCAGCAGGGTCTTGTCGGTTTCGCTGTCGATGACGATCAGGCCGATCGACGTCAGGCCCAGGGTTTCCTTGCCCTTTTCGAGGGCGAGCTTGATGCCGTTGTAGACCTCGGTGCCGAACCGGCTGTGCCGTCCCGACGTGGGGATGATGGCCACGATGACGAACTGGCTGGCCTTGAGGCGGCCCTTGAGAGACTTCAGCGACTCCGTGGCGGTCGGCGCGTAGTCGTGGACCGGGAACCGGTTCAGGAAAATGCGCAGGTTGCGTTCCGCCTGATGGTCCTCGCCTTTCATAGTGTACAACTCGATCAGGCGAATCAGGGCGAGGTCGCCGGGAAAGGTCGTGGGGTAGGTGTCGCGCAGCCGGTGGAGCGCTTTCCGGTCCATCTTGTCCTTGATCAGCGACTGGATCCGCGCCCGCACCTCGGCTCGTTCGTCCTCCGGCGCCAGGTTCAGGTCGTCGAGCCAGGATTGAATCGCGTGCGGGTAGTCGCCTTTCGTGATCAGGATCTCGCCGCTCAGCTTCAGCGCATCGCGTTTGATCTCGACCGAATCCTCGAGGCTGCGCGCTTCGGCGAGGATGGCCAGCGCCTGGTCCGGATTGCCGAGATCGGCATGGGCGGTGGCCAGAAGCAGGCGCGCACGTCCCACGAGGGGGGAGGACGGGTGGTCGGCCATCAATTGCTCCAGATAAAAAATCGCCTCCGTGGCTTGTTTGTTCCTGAGCAGCGCGGTGGCCAACAATAGATATGCGTCGTCCACGTAGCCGGAGTTCGGATAGCCGGCCAGAAACGTTTTGAGCGAGGCGGCGGCCGCGTCGTACTGGTGCGTCTCGATCAGTGCCTGGGTTTGCTCGATGATGATCTGGGCGGCGCGCTCGCTTTGGTGGCCGGGAGGCTCCGTTTGCGCAAGGGCGGTCTCGCCCAGGTTCAGGGGGACGAATACGGACACAAGGAGGAGCAGGGAGGCGGCGTATGGGTGCAGGAGTCTGTCCGACGTTGCCGTTCGTAGCGAGGCGGAGGAGGTGCGGCCAGATGCGAGGCCGCAGGCCTGAAAAAACCGGAGGTGTATTCGCTGGAATACATTGAGGATTTTTTCGGGCCGAGAACAATGCAGATGGCTGCAGATCGTTTGCCGCAGCAGAAAGGTCAATGTCGGACAGGCTCCCAAGCCAGCAGGATTCGGCATCGGTGGTGCATCGGACAGTCGTCCGGCTGCGAAGGCACTATACGAAGGCTTGCACGAATGTGTCAAGGTCGCGAACAGGATGTTGAAAAAGGCCGCCAGCTGCGTTCTCGCATCGCTCAAAGCCTGCGACGTACAGACAAAAAGTACGTCTCGGCTTTTCACTCGCTGTGGCCTTGCTGAACGGCCTTTTTGAACATCCTGCAATCCTTGGCCTCATGAGGTTGTCTTGTGTTGATGGCTTGGCTATAGTCGGTCGCAATTCCAATGGATACGCTCGCGCTCATTGACCGGTATCTCAGCGAATTGCGGATCGAAGGCGGGGTCTCGCGCAACACGCTCGAGGGCTACCGGAACGACCTGGGGAAGTTTCATGTGTTTCTCGCGGCCCGGCGCCTCCGTGACCTTGCGCGCGTCTCGCCGGGCGCGGTGTCGGAGTTTGTCGGGCAACTCTCGCGCGGCAAATTGTCGCCGGCCTCGATCTCGCGATGCGTGTCGGCCCTGCGCGGATTCTACCGGTTTTTGTGCAAAGAAAAATTCGTCCGGGATAATCCGACGACGGATGTGACGACACCGCGGCCCTGGCTCCGGCTCCCCAAGACGCTGTCGATGGATGATATTGACCGGTTGCTCCGGGTTGCGGCGGGGAAGAAGCCGGAGGACCTGCGCGATGCCGCGATGCTCGAGCTGCTCTATGCCACGGGGCTGCGCGTGTCGGAACTCGTCGGGCTCGACCAGGCGCGCCTGAATCTGGAAGTCGGCTATGTGCTTGTCATCGGCAAGGGCAACAAGCAGCGAGTCGTGCCGATGGGGGATCCGGCCCGGCGCAAGCTGGAACGGTATCTGGACGAAGCCCGCCCGCTGTTGCTGAGGGGCCGGACCTCGCCGAACGTGTTCGTCACGCGTCGCGGCGGCAAACTGACGCGGCAGGGCTTCTGGAAACTGCTCCGCGCGCGGGCGCGGCAGGCCCGCATCACGAAGCCGATCTCACCGCACATGCTGCGGCATTCCTTCGCGACCCATCTGCTGGATCATGGCGCAGATCTGCGGTCCGTCCAGGCGATGCTCGGCCACGCCGACATTTCGACCACCCAGATCTATACCCATGTCGAGCGGGCACGGCTCAAGCAGTTGCACCGGGATTTTTTCCCGCGCAAAGCGCGCCGCCTTCGAAGACGTGAACCGTGAGGCGGGAAAAGCGCGACGGGCGCGACTCGCGAGAACTTGCAAGAATCGTTTCGCGCTTGTCTCGCCTTTCTCGCTCGTCTCGCGCGTCATTGCCCGTGAGCGCGGTTGACTTCCCAGAGGGGCCTTGATACCATCCGCAAGTGCTCGGCAATTTTGAACATTCGGGCGGATAGCTCAATTGGTAGAGCGCTGCCCTTACAAGGCAGAGGTCACAGGTTCGATCCCTGTTCCGCCTACCAACATTGACCTTTGCAAATCGATCTTTACGGGGCCGTCGTTCAGCTTGGTTAGGACGCCAGATTGTCAATCTGGAGGTCGCGGGTTCAAATCCCGTCGGCCCCGCCATTTTTATTGTTCACGTAGGTCTGTTGCGGGATTTGAGCCCGCGACCGGGGGTTCCGAAGGGGGTGCGCCCCCTTCGTGGGGAGCATACGAGGGGGCAGGCCCCCTACGTAGGAGCCGGCGAGGCGAGCATCAGGGCCGAGCTGGCGACGGAGCGTGGTTCAAATCCCGTCGGCCCCGCCATTTATTTGGAATGCCCTGTCGTGGGATTGAACCCGCGACCGGGGGTTCCGAAGTGGGTCTGTCCCCTTCGTGGGGAGCGTACGAGGGGGCGCGCGACGCGAGGAATAACGCGCGTCACGTGTGTGCGCGCCGCCAGGCGTCGACGCAGGCGCGCCGGCGAGTTGGTGAGCCGGCCGGAACGGGCCCCACCTTATTCGGCCCCGCCATTTTCTCTCAATACGTGTCGCGGAGTGAGCGTCTGTGACCGTGTCGCGCACATGCGACGCTGAGGCACGGATGCATAGAGGAGCATTATGCCGTCCGGTGCGTTAGGGACCGTTGCGTCGCTCGGAGTCGTATCCAAGCTCGTCCTTCTCGTCCTGTTCGTCTTCTCTGTCGTTTCGTGGGCCATTATCATCGCGAAGTGGCGCGGTTTCAGCGTCTCGGATCGGGAGGAACAGCAGTTCCTCGGCGCCTATGCCAAGACCAAAAGTCGCGATGAGTTGCGGGGCCTGGCCCGCCGCCTGGCGGGCAGCCCGAGCGCGATCGTGTTTCTCGGCATCATGGATCGCCTGGCGCCCGATCGCGACGGCGCCGCAGCGGGGCGTCATGCAGAGACGGAGGAACCGCCGGTCCCGGACCGGCAGTATCTCGAGCGTGTCGTCGGGCACATCATGCAGGGCCAGATTTCGAGGCAGGAATCCTATTTGCCGTTTCTGGCGACCACCGGCAACATCACCCCGTTTATCGGATTGCTGGGCACCGTGATCGGGATCATCGACGCCTTCCAGGAAATCGGGAAAATGGGCACGGCCAGCATTGCCGCGGTGGCGCCCGGCGTCGCGGAGGCGCTGGTGGCCACAGCGGCCGGCCTGCTCACGGCCATTCCGGCCGTCATTGCCTACAACTATTATCTGACGCGGATCCGCAAGTCGGTCTTTCGCGCGGAATCGTTCAGCATCGAGTTCATGAATGCGCTGCCGGCCAAGGGCAAGCCTGCGGAGTCGCGCACATGATGTTCGACACGCGGCGCCGCCGGTTTCTTGCCGAGATCAATATCATCCCGCTCGTGGACGTCGTGCTCGTGCTGTTGATCATTTTCATGGTCACGGCGCCGATGCTCTATCGGGGGATGGACGTCAAGCTTCCTACGTCCAAGAGCAATACGATCAAGCCGGAAGAGCGGCTGGTGCTGACCATCGAGCGGGATCAGAAAGTCTATCTGGACAAGGATCCGTTGAGTCTCGAGCAGCTTGAATTCAAGCTGAAGCAGGCCAAGCAGAACAATGCGGAGGTGTCCATCTATCTGCGCGCCGACCGCGCGGTGCCGTATGGAACGGTGGTGCGGGTCATGGACGAGGTCAAGCGGGCGGGCATTGAAAAGCTCGGCATGGTAACGGATCCCGTTCCCGGCGCGCGAGCCCAGGAAGAACACATTCAGTAGGCGGCCATCGAAGGCACATGACAGCAGGAATCTCCCCAGCATGGCTTGAAGCAGACATTCCGGGGGACTCGTTCGTCCTCGTCAAGCGCATGCTGGCCGTCTCGCTGGCATTGCATCTTGCCGGCCTGGTCGTGGTCGCGAGTGTCCGCTTCACTCCGAAAATCGAGCGGCTGCAGGCCACGCAGGTGACGCTGGTCAGTTTGCCCCAGGCTCAGCCGCAGCCGGCTCCGGCCCCGGTCGAGCCGGCTGCGCCGGCAGCCCAGCCTGCTCCGCCTCCTCCCAAACCGGTCGCACCTCAAGCAAGAGCGAGCGCGCCCATTGCTGCAAAAGTGCTGGTGATGCCGTCGATTAAAGAAAATATGACGATGAAGGCGGCCGATACCCGTTTACGGGATGCCCTGCGAGGCATCGAGCGGCCTCCGGAAGCTCCAAGGCTGGGAGAGTACCGGCCGGCTCCAGTTCCCGTTGCGCCGGTTCCGGCTCCCAAAGCGCAGGAGAAGCAGCCATCGCTCTCCGAACTCGCCAAGCAACTGGAGCAGGTGCCGCGCCCGCAGCCGAAAGCGTCGGTGGCCTCGAAGCCGAAGCCGGCCGCGAAGCCGGTGACGGCGATTCAGGTGTCCGGCGATGAGTCTGGATTGAGCCGGTACCTGGCCATCGTGCAGGGCAAGATCAGCGAGCAGTGGGTGGCCCCGCCAGTGGACGCGGAGAACCGGTCGTACCAGGTCGTCATCAAGTTCCGGTTGCACCGTTCAGGCCGCATCAGCGATGTCACGGTTGAACGGGAGTCGGGGAACGGGTATTACGATGATGCCGGGAAGCGGGCGGTGCTGTCGGTGGGGCCGCTCCCGCCGTTTCCTCCGTACGTGGCCGAGGAGACACTGGAGACGCATTTCAGCTTCACGGTGGGAGAGGAGGTCGGATGACGACATACGCAAATCTGGCGATGAAGACCGTCGCCGGAGTCGCGCTCAGCCTTGCCGGCCTCGGCCTGGCGGGAAGCCTTCCGCAGTCGGATGCCGCGGATGTGTATCTGGAGGCCACGCGGCCTGACTTCCAAAAAATTCCCATCGGGATATTGGGCTTTCATGACGGCGCGCTTCCGTCGCGCCCGGGCAAGGAAGCGGCGGACGTGCTCGGCGCCGATCTCCGCCGGTCCCAGGTGTTTGCCGTCGCCGAGGCCTCGAAGCTGGGCATCGCGTTGAACGGCACGAGCGGCCCGGCCAAGCACAAACTCAAACAGGCGGTCGAGTCGGGCGTCAAAGTCCTGGTCTGGGGCACGATCGGCACGCGGGATCTCGACTACCTCCTGGACCGGTTCATCTATGACGGGGGGGATGAGACCGGCGCCAGCAGGCGGCTGGTCGGGTCCACGGCATTGCTGCGGCAGATGACGCACCGGC
>Ga0155970_159_pt1 | contig 15403 bp, 18 predicted proteins | sample RifCSPlowO2_02_FD_107624 | JGI IMG/M metagenome (GOLD analysis project Ga0155970, IMG submission 107624) | Nitrospirae bacterium RIFCSPLOWO2_02_FULL_62_14
GCCTACGAGAACATGGAGGATCGCAATCCGAGGGGGCCAGGGGGCGGCGAGTTCAAGGTCCACCGTGGCGGCTCATGGCTGAACCACCGGGGCCTGTTGCGCAGCGCCGTCCGCGACGGCTCAAGACCGACGATGAGAAATCATGGAACCGGCTTCCGCTGCGCGAAAAACCCCTGAGACGTTCGATGCTATATATCTCGCCACACATCGCCATCCCGGATTCTGAGATCTTCATCCACGCGGTGCGCTCGCAGGGCGCCGGCGGGCAGCATGTCAACAAGGTCTCGACGGCCATTCATTTGCGCTTCGATATCGGTGCGTCCTCGTTGCCCGAGCAGTACAAGGAGCGGCTGTTGCTTCTGCATGACCACCGCATTTCACGAGATGGCGTGATTACCATCAAGGCCCAGGAGTCTCGAAGCCAGGAGCAGAATCGCGAGGATGCCCTGGCGCGGCTCCGGGAGCTCATCCAACGTGCCGCCACCCCGCGCAAAAAACGAAAAGCCACCAAGCCAACCAGAGGTTCGCAACAGCGGCGCGTCGAGCATAAAAAGAAGCGCGGGCGGCTGAAAACTCTTCGAAGAACTCTCGAATAATAATTGGGCCTCAATAGAAACGGGCACCCGCCTTCGCGAAGATGCGGCCGGAGCCAGTCCCCTCCTGCCGGCCTTGCACTGCCTTTTCCCGCGCAGTAGAGTGAAAACATGGACGCGCTCGACCGACGACAGTTCCTCGTCCGTACCGGTTTGATGCTGGGAGCCGGACTGCTGGCCGGTGCCCTCCCCCTTCCCAAAGCCCTGGGGCAGACGACGGCGTCGCCGCCGCCCAAGCTGGATACCTGGGAGGCCGTGCGCAATCAGTTTCTGCTGAAGCGCGATTGGATCCACATGACCGGGTTTCTGCTCGCGTCCCATCCGGCGCCGGTGCGCGAGGCGATCGAACGGCATCGGCTCGGCCTCGACGAAGACCCAGCGACCTACTGGTTCGAACACGAGGAGTCAGCCGAGGCGGAGGTGCTTCGCGCGGCGGCCGGCTATCTCGGCGCGCAACCGACCGACATCGCGTTGACCGACAGCACGACGATGGGCCTGGGCCTGCTCTACGGCGGGTTGACGCTCTGGCCGGGCCAGGAAATTCTCTCCACGACTCACGACCATTATTCGACGGAGACTTCTCTGCGGCACAGGGCCGAACGGACGAACACTTCGTTCCGGCAGGTCCCGCTCTACAAACAGCTGGCGTCCGTCTCCAAGGATGAGCTGGTCGAATCGCTCATCAAGGCCGTGCGGCCCAACACCCGCTACGTGGCGGTCACCTGGGTCCATTCGAGCACGGGGCTCAAGCTGCCGATTCGTGCGATGGCCGACGCACTGGCCGTGATCAACGCCAAGCGCAACGAGAAGGACCGGGTGATCTTCTGCGTGGATGGCGTGCACGGGTTCGGCGTGGAAGACGTCGCCGTGGCGGATCTGGGCTGCGACTTCTTCACCGCCGGCTGCCATAAGTGGATGTTCGGTCCTCGCGGGACAGGATTGGTCTGGGGGCACCCCAAGGCCTGGCCGCTTGCGCATGCGACCATCCCGACCTTCAACAACGAGGCCTATCGAATCTGGATGAAGGATCTGCCGCCGCATGAGGTGCCCAAAGCCGCCATCATGACGCCGGGCGGCTTCCATTCGTTCGAACACCGCTGGGCGCTGGACGAGGCGTTCAAATTCCACCTCGCGATCGGCAGGGACCGGATCGCGACGCGGATCCATCTGTTAAACCGTCAGCTCAAGGAAGGACTGGCGGCGATGAAACATGTGACGCTGCACACGCCGATGGCGGATGACCTGTCGTCCGGTATTGTCTGCTTCGAAGTGGAAGGGATGGCTCCGGAGCAGATTGTCCAATCGCTTCGTCAGAAAAAAATTCTCGCCAGCGTGACGCCCTATGCCACCAAGTATGCCCGTCTTGCGCCAAGCCTGCTCACGTCGCCCAAAGAAGTGGACAAGACTCTGGACGCTATCCGCAAACTTGCAGGCTGATTCATCCTCACTCAAAAACGGCTGAATAGCCCTTATATTCCAATATGTTGCGCTGGACTATCATTTTTCGATTCTGCGTTTTATGATGAACCAAGAAAGCTTAGGCGGGCGAGGGCAACACAGTGTTGTGCCGCTGTGCAGACGTTTCATCTTCGCTCCTCCTGTGAGGTGAGGCACCCTCCCCCGCCTAAGCCCCTTCCATGGATGTCCCAAAAGACCTCCAGCGTCGTTCTCGCTTCGCTCAAACCTTCAACGTACCGAAAAAAGTACGCTTCAGGCTTTCGCTTGCTGCGGCCTCGCTGGAAGGTCTTTTTGACCATCCATGATTTCTCGTAAGAGAGTCGGCGATCAGCGGGGACTCTGGCGGAGGTAGACGGACTGGAGACCGACGATGGTCTTGGCGTCGCGGATGGTTCCGTCACGAATGTGGGCGATGGCCTTCTCCAGCGGCATCTCGATCACTTCGAGGACTTCATCGTGGTCGAGCTTTTGCGCGGTTTTGGTGAGATTGGTCGCCTTGAACAGGTGCATGACCTCGTCGGTGAACCCGGGAGCCGTGAAAAATGTCTCGAGCCGCTCGATGGCGCCCGCGCGGTAGCCGATTTCCTCCTCCAGTTCACGCTCGGCACAGAGGCGCGGATCCTCACCGGGGTGCAGTTTCCCTGCCGGAATTTCATAAATAAATCCGCCGGCCGCCAGCCGGAACTGCCGGATGAGAATGACCGTGCGTTCGTCCTTCATCGGCACGATCGCAGCCGCGCCCGGATGCCGGACGACTTCCAATTCCACTGTCGCGCCGTTCGGCAGTGTCACGGTTTCCAGGTTGAGCGTCACGACTTTGCCTTTGAAAATCGTTTTGACCATCGCGCCTACTTCCGTTTGTAAAATGGAAGTTTGACGCAGACCGCGTCCTGCAGGCGTCCGCGGATGTCGATCTGAAACCGGACACCCGGCTGGCTGAATGCCGTGGACACGGAGGCGAGGCCGATTCCCTTTTGCAGGCGCGGGGAAAGATTCCCGCTGGTGACGACGCCGATGCCCTTCCCGTCAGCCAGCACGTTCATGCCGTGGCGGGGCACGCCCTTCTCGATCAATTCAAAGCCGACGAGTTTCTTCGCCGGCCCCTTCTCCTTTTGCTCGATCAACACCGGCCGGCCGATGAACTCGCCCTTGGTGAAATCCACGGCGAAGGCGGCGCCGGCTTCCAAGGGCGTGGTCTGCTCGTCCATATCGTTGCCATAAAGCAGGTAGCCGACTTCAAGACGAAGCAGATCGCGCGAGCCGAGTCCGCAGGGTTTGATGCCCGCTTTCGCGCCGGCTTTCATCAGCGCTTCCCACACAGCCGTGGCCGACGGGGAGGGAAGATAGAGTTCATAGCCGACCTCGCCGGTATAGCCGGTTCTGGACACGATCCCCTGCGCGCCCAGAATGGCGGTTTCCAGGCACTGGCGCGGTTTCAGCTGGTCGGCGGCATCGGGACAGATGGCCCGCAGGATCTGCGGCGACTGGGGCCCCTGGAGAGCGATCTGCGCCAGATAGCCGCTTTCATCCTCGAGGCGCACGTCGCCCTGCGGAGCCTTGGCACAGAACCAGGAGAAAATCTTTTCACGATTGGATGCGTTGACGCAGACGAGAAAGCGCGTCGGAGCCAGCCGGTAGATGAAAATATCGTCCTTGATCCCGCCGGCGGGATTGCAGACCATCGAGTACTGCGCCGCCCCGACCGCCAGCGGATCGGGATTCGTGGTCGTGACCAACTGGAGAAACGTGACGGCATCGCGGCCTTCCACGGTGAGCCGGCCCATGTGGCTGACATCGAAGAGCCCGGCGGCCGTCCGCACGGTCTGGTATTCGTCCACCACGCCCGAATATTGAATGGGCATCTCCCAGCCGGCGAAGTCCACCAGCTTGGCCTGTGCGGACACATGAGTTTGGTACAGCGGCGTGCGTTTCATAAAAGACAGTCCAAAGTGAAACTCAGTCAGAAAGTCTTCAAGTCCGTCAAGTCATAACGTCTCCTGACAAGGACTTGATGACTTTCAGACTTGAAAGACTTTACGACGTCCTCCGGGGATCCACCAGCTCGACGACGAAGATCAATGTACGTGTGTGGAATCGCCGCAGGATGCTCAGGCATCGGGCTCCGAAAATAACGCGACGCTGGCGGTGTAACCGTGCAGAAAATTACTGCCCCCCACCGGACCGATTTCCCCCTGTGCGAAGAAACCGGCGATCGGCACGTCGCCGGCCCGCTCTTTCAGCACGGATACGTCGTGGTGGGGACGTCCGAAGAGTCTACGGCCCCGGCCGCAGCAACTGAACACCAGCGCGCCCAGCGGCGGCTGCGGATGCCGCGCCCGCTCCGCCGCCAGCATCAGGTGAAGATCCTCCGTCGCCGACTTGGCATCCCGCAGATGAAACTGGACCGTTTGCCCTTCCTTGACCACATCGCCGATGGCGACGCTGCCCGACTGCTGATCGGCGCCGATCAGATTCCGCACCAGAAAATCGCCTCGCTCGAAACGGTTCCGCTGCTCGTCCATCACCACGCCGATGTGCAAGGCGCGCTGGGCCAGGTGCTGTTCCTCGTCGCTCAGCGATGCGAAGAGCGCCTTGAGCCGCTCCAGCGCCGGTGTGCCGCTCAACTCGTGGATGACATTGTGCTCAGCCCTAGTCACCATGTACCGCTCCCCGATCGGCCGGCATCCCTGCGAGACGACCGTCCGGACGGCGATGGGGCCGGAAAGAGCTACGCCGACCAGCCCTCCATTGTAGACCTGCCCGTCGAGCACCATGCGATTATCGCCCCGGTCCCGTCCGCCGCCGGCGAGGCCGCCGATCGCCGGCGCGCCCTGGCACCGGTCCGCGATCAGCGAGAAGACCTCGTCCATGGGAGTGGAAAAGGGATCGGCCAGCAGGAGAAAGGACCGGCGTTCCATGGACTCGTCGAGCCGGCCCGGCCAGCCGGTCATCGAGACTCCATAGTCATCCTGGTCGGCCGACAGACGGAAGGATTCCATCGAGACGCCGGGAAGACTGGCGGTCCACAGCGCGACGGCGGGGGCGCTTTCAATTTCCTCGCCTCCGCCGATGACACCTTCGCCGGAACAACCGATCAGCAGGCGGGGAGATGTCTCCATACGAACCGCCTCGACCAATTCCTCCGCCGACTCGGCATGCTGGGGTGAAAAAAACAGGCAGGCCAGATCGGCTTGCCGGCCTTCCAGATCGCGCCGGACGGCCTGGGCCATGGCGGTCCCTGCGATACGCGAGTCCCGCTCGCGCGAAACCGCCGCTGCAAACTTCAACGTGGTTTGGACCTTGCTCGACATCTCATACGATCCGTCTGCCCGCGTCCCGTCCGTATTATCCGGGAAGATTGGCTCGATCGCCCCGTTCGGCCTGCAGCTTCTTGTGGTACCGCCACATGTAGGAATGATAGTCATCGAGTTGAGCCAGCAGATAATGCAACTCGGTGGGATCTTCCGCCTCGAGCGCCCGCACCAGCCGGTTCTTTAAAAACTCCGAGAACGCCTGCGTCTTGTCTAGCGCAGTGAGCAGTTTCAACCCCCCGCCCATCTGGTACTCAGTCATAGCGCATAACCTCTTGTTGTCAGTTGGAAATCTCAGCGGCCTGCTTCAAGCATAGACAGCCCCGTCCGGAAAATGCAAGGCCGCTTATCTAGCCGCGGGCAGCAGCGCGCGCAGTGCCGTCAAGGAGATGGCGTCCACGCGGTGGCCGTCACGCCCCACGGTGGTCGTGGCCATCGTCAGCGCGTTGAGAATCGCCTCTTCCGTGGCTTCGACGGTCGCGCTCAGCAACGGATTGATGTGCGCGTCGGACAGATGGGTCATCGCGAAGGTGTGTTCCTTCGGATAATGGGGAATCGTGTTTCCTGTCGAAAAGGCCAGCATGAAATCCCCGCTCCCGTGCCTGGCCGTTGAACCAGTCCGCGCCAATCCCAGCGCGGCCCGCTTGGCCAGCCGGCCCAATTGGCGGCTGTCCAGCGGAGCGTCCGTGGCAATAATCACGATGATCGAGCCTTCGGCACCAAGAGAGGCCTTCTCCCCGCCCTTGTACAGGCGTCCCACAGGCACACCGGCGACCACCAGCTCCTCGCGGCGGCCGTGATTGGCATTGACGAGCACGCCGACGGTATAGCCGCCTTCGTCCCGGGTGAGCTTGCGGGACGACGTCCCGATGCCGCCTTTGAAGCCATACGACACCATGCCGGTTCCGGCTCCGACTGCCCCCTCCGTCACGGGGCCGGTGGCCGCGCCATCCAGCGCAGCCATCACGTCCTGCTCCGAGACGTGCCGCCCCTGGCTGTCATTCAGCCGGCTGTCGTCGCACTCGGCCACGACCGGCGTCAGCGTATCGTCCGTGATGCCGATCCCGGGATAGCGTTTGATCATCCAGCTCATCACCCCGTTGGCGACCCGCGGAACATTCAAGGTGTTCGTCAGCGCGATCGGATATTCCAGAAAGCCGGACTCCGCGACCCAGGCGAGCCCGGTCATCTCGCCGGTGCCGTTGAGCACGAAGAAGCCGGCCGGCACTTTCTTATGCCAGACGTCATCGCGCGGTACGATCACCGTCACCCCGGTCCGCACGGGTCCCTGGCCCGGTTTGAGCGCACCCTCGCCCCTGTTCACTGTCACCTGCCCGACCTTCACGCCGGCCACATCGGTAATGGCATTGAGCGGTCCAGGCTGATGGCGGCCGATGGCGATGCCCAGTTCGCGCGCACGCTGCCTGGTTTCCACCGGTTCTGCTGCGACGCCGCGCTCCAGGTCCACGCTGAGCAGGGCCAGCAGGGCCAGGCCTGCAACGCCCATGTGCCGGGACCGGTCACACTTCATAGACCGCTCCCGGGTGCGGGACGAGGACCTGCACGCGCGGATGCTCGGCCTGCATGGCGGCCGCCAGCGACAGCGCCTGCTTTTCCTCGCCATGGACGACGAACACCTTGCCCGGCAGCGGATTGATCGCGCGAACGTAGGCCAGCAGATCGTTCCGGTCGGCATGGGCCGAGAGGCCGTTGAACCGCACGACCTGCGCGCGGCGCGGCGTCGGGACGCCGAAGATCGGCACGATATCCCATCCCTCCACCAGCTTGCGGCCGAGCGTGTGTTCCGCTTGAAACCCGACAATCACGATCACGTTGGCTTCGTTCTGGATCGCGTGCTTCAAATGATGGAGCACCCGGCCGCCCTCGCACATCCCGGAGGACGAGATGATCATGCAGGGCCCCTTCATCGCGTTCAACCGCTTGCTGTCGTCCACCGACGAGATATAGCGGATGTATCTGGCGTTGAAGGGATCACCCTCCGACGTGAGGGTCCGCATGGTCTCCTCGTCGTAACACTCCGGGTGCTTGCGAAATATCTCCGTTGCCCTGGTGGCCAGCGGCGAGTCGATGAAAATCGGGAACGGTTCGATGCGCCCCTCCCGGACCAGCCCCTTGATCCGCATCACGATGTCCTGGGTCCGCCCCACGGCAAAGGCCGGCACGATAATTTTGCTTTTGTGCGCCTTCGCGTGGGCGACCAGCTCCACCACCTTGTTCTTCTGCGCGGTGCTTTCAGTTTCATGCACCCGGTCGCCGTACGTGGATTCAATGATCAGCACGTCGCACGGCGGAGGGCTGGATGGATCGCGGAGAATCGGCATTTGTTTCCGCCCGAGGTCGCCCGTGAACAGCACGGTCTTCGTGCCGCCTCGTTCGGACACCGCCACGCGAACCGCCGCCGAACCGAGAATATGACCGGCGTCGTGAAACGACGCCGTGATGCGCGGATACACGGCGACGACATCCTGATACCGGGCGGCGACAAAACGCCGCGCGATGTCCTCCACATCGTCCGTGTCGTAATAGGGCGCCCGGCACTGTTTCCCCCGGCGGCCTTCTTTCTTGTTCACGTATTGGCAATCGTTTTCCTGGATTCGCGCCGAGTCCTCCAGCAACACCCGGGTCAGATCGGCCGTCCCCCCCGTCAGATAGACCTTGCCTCTGAAACGCTGTTTGGCCAGCACCGGCAGCGCGCCGCTGTGATCAATGTGGGCGTGGGAAAGCAGGACTGCGTTGACGGAATTCGGGTCGAAGCCGAGGCTGTGGTTGCGCCGCTCGCTCTCCTGGCGCGTGCCCTGGAACATGCCGCAATCGAGCAGGACCTGCGCGCTACTGGTCTGGAGCAGATGCCGGCTGCCGGTGACCGAACGGGCTGCGCCATGGAAGGCGATCTTCATCGTGGAGGAGCGACCCCGTGATTCCTGGAAATGAGGGCCCAGGCTTCCTGCGCCGTCTCCGCATAATGGAACAGCTGCAGATCCGCCTCGCCGATCAAGCCGGCTTCGACAAGCGCCGGCCAGTTGATCAGTTTCTCCCAGAACTCCTTTCCCATCAGGACGATCGTCAAACCGGTGACTTTGCCGGTCTGGAGCAGCGTGAGCGTTTCGAAGAGCTCATCGAGCGTGCCGAAGCCCCCCGGGAAGGCCACCAGCGCTTTGGCCCTGAGAAGAAAATGCATTTTCCGGATGGCGAAGTATTTGAACTGGAAACAGAGCGACGGCGTGATATAGGCGTTGGGCTCCTGCTCGTGGGGAAGCGTGATGTTCAGCCCGATGGATTTGGCCCCGGCCTCGGCAGCTCCGCGATTGGCCGCTTCCATGATCCCGGGCCCTCCGCCCGTGACCACGACGAACTCGCAGTGCCCGTCGATCTGGCACGTGGACGACACCAGCCGGCCGAACTCGCGCGCTTCATCGTAAAACGGCGCCAGCGCCAGCTGACGGCGCGCCACCTCCACGGCCCGCTGCAACGCTCGATCCTTTGGCTTTTTGGTCAAAGCGGCCTCGGCTCTGTTCAGACGGGCCTGCGCCTCGACCGGCTCGGTCAGACGGGCACTGCCGAACACCACCACCGTCGATCTAATCCCTTCTTCCTGTTGAATAAGTTCGGGTTTCAGCAATTCGAGTTGTAAGCGCACGGGCCGCAACTCGTCCCGGTTTAAAAACTCGATGTCCTGATCGGCACGGCGATAGGCAGGAGAGCGCATCAGCGCGTCCGTGATCTTCTCCGGATTCTTCGACGGTTTTTTCATGGGGAAGGATTATAACTGGACGCGCAGGGTACGGCAATGCGCGCGTGAACGGCGTGCTAGAACGGCCATGGGTTGAATCGCCCCGTTGGGGACCGAAAGGCAAAGGCGTGCTCCTGGACGATGCCATTGGCATCGAGGACGACCTGGAACACGTCTGTTTGCACCTGGCCGCGGGCCATGCTCATTTCGGGCGTGACGGGGGACCAGAAGGCGAGCAGCCGTCCGGCGTCGATCTTGAAGTACTTGCCGTCACGGAATCGGTAGCGGGCCACCATGATGTTTTCCCTGGACGTGATTTCATCCGGCGCGCCCAGCCGTGCCACCACATCGGCCAGCGACGTCTTGCCCCGCTCGATGAACGTCACGTCGTCCGGCGTGATCAGATCGTTGATCTTGAGCCTCCGCCATTGGCAGGCCGTCAGCATCAGCAGGACCATCACCAGGCACAGCCCGGCCGCCACGCGCCTCCAGCGGGGAAATCGGTCAATCACCGAAGGGCCAGATTTGAAACTTGAGGCGATCCGTCCGCTTGCCGAACACCACTTCATCGACTACCCCCTCACGGTTGAAAAAGACATACAAATGGTCGCCCATGATGTTGAACCGGGAAAAGATCACGAGATACCCCAGTTTGCTGTCATACCGCCGGTAATGAAAAATATCGCGCTCGGCCGCATGCACGATTTCATCGGGAGCGCCAAAGCGGGCCGCCACCTCGGCTCGTGTTGTGGTTCCCTTCTTGATGTACTCAACGTCCTGCGGATCGAAATCCTCCCCCCAATGCCCTCGAAAGAATGCGCATCCGTTAAGAGGAAGGCTGAGGCTCAGCGCCAGCGCGATCATGGCCACATATCTCATCTTGGAATCTCCCTGGGTTAACTCGTCGACTCAGGCTGCCGCTTCTTTTGCACGCGGTCCCGGGTCCGGCTTAACACGAAATCGTTCTCAAAGACGTGATAGGACGAGGCGTCCAGTCCCACTCTCGTGTAGGCCGTCTTGGCGACGGCATTCTCTCCCTCGACGTAGAGCCGGACGCCGCAGACATCCCCCTGTTGCCTGGCCAATTCCAGCACTGCCGCATGCATCCGGCGGTAGACCCCCCGCCTCCGCCACGCCGAATCGACGTAGACGCTCTGAATCCACCAGAAGGTGGCATTGCGCCAGTCACTCCACTCGAAGGTGATCAGCAACTGGCCGACCACGGATTTGGAAGAGCGCTCCGGCAGCTCCGCCACCAGATAAAATCCACGCGCCGGCTTCCGCAATACCGCCTCCGTGCCCCGCCGCAACCGCCGACGATCCAGCCGCCGCTGTTCCGTCTCCCACGCCATATTGGCGCTGAAGCGGACAAGCATATCGACATCTGACTGCCTGGCCTTGCGTATGACGAGATCGTTCAGCGTCGCCATCAGGTAACCCGCACCTTAGTGCGCCGCCGTCGAACCGGGCGCAGTCAGCCAGCCGGGCTTCGGGCGGTACAGTCCAGCAGAGAATTCCATTTTCATCGCTTCCTCAGGAGGAAGATTGATCGGCACAATGTTCTGTTCGGGGATGAACGCCAGATACCCGGTAAAGGGATGAATCGCGGTCGGCACGAATACCATCATAAGCGAGGTCGAGGGCACGACCTGGATCGCTCGAGGGGCCGTCCCCATGACAAATCCCAAGGCCCAGAGCCCCTCGCGGGGAAACGGGAACACCACGACGGTGCTGCGACTGAACCTCGAGCGGAACTGAAACAGATCCGTCATGCTTTTGATCGTCAGATACACGCTGCGGACGACGGGCACGCGCTGGAGCCGTTCTTCCGCTTCCTGCAGGAGGCGCTGTCCAAGATGCAAGTGGGTGGCCAGAATACCGGCCAGCAGAATGAGCGCCAGAAGCGATACGATGCCGATCCCCGGGATATCGACGGTCACCACATCTCCGAACATCTTCCCCAGCAGTTGATCGAGCGTGGAAAAGAGCGTGCGGAGAATGAGAACGGTTCCCCACGCCGGCACCAGGATGAGCAAGCCGGTGAAAAACTGGCGTTGGATGTTGCGCCATCCTTCCTGCATGAATATGGGTCCCCTTGTTTTCCAGTCTAGCAAATTATTTCCGGCGACGCACTTTTCCACGTTGCCGGCGCCTCCCCGGAGGCTTGATCTTCACGGGGAATTGAACTATTCTGGTGCCGGCAATTGAGACGGTACTGCTCACTACCTGCGAGGCGGTCATGCCCAAAGCCAATATCGACAAGGAACTTCTGGCGATCCTCTGCTGCCCTGAAACAAAACAGGACGTCGCCTTGGCCAGCGATGCGCTGATCGGAACGTTGAATACGAGAGTTCAGCAGGGTACCTTAAAGAACAAGGCCGGTCAGTCGGTCAAGGAGCCTCTGGACGGCGGGCTCTTGAGAGCGGATAAGAAGATTCTGTACCCGATTCGCGAGGATATTCCGGTCATGCTCATCGAGGAAGGCATTCCCGTCGAGGGTCTGGCCTAGTCCGTTCGTTTTCGCCGATTCTCCTTCCCTGGACTGCCTCAAACAACCTGCGTTGTCCTTACGGAGGAAGCAGTTTGCCTTCCGCTTGATCCCGGTTCGTTTTGGATCCCGTGGACGTCCCGCATTGGGCACAGAGGTATTCGTAGAGGTTCCCGTTCGGAAGCACCAGGAGCAACCGCTCCCGCGTGGGAGTGGCCTGCTCGCACTGCGGGCAATAGAGCAACGAGGCCTGGAACGCGCCGTACTGGTCACGCGGTGACGGGCCTCCCGGCGCCGGCCTCGGACGGAGGCGGGGCGCGAACGGGTCAGGCGGCGGTCCGGGTTTATGAGCGAATGGGGGCATGGCGTCTGCGCATCTTTCTTCGTTTTCTGTTCCCGAAATCGTCGCCTACCCCTGGCCGCTCAGAGATTCTTCCTTGGACCGGCCACGGACAGCCCTCCAGAGCGTTCGCGCGAGCTGAACCGCAACATAGACGCCCACGCTCAGCACCAGACCATAGAGTCCTGCATGGGTCCAAGGCCAGCGTTCCGGCGCATGCAGCACCACGGCCAGGGCAATATGCCCGCCCAGACCGAGGCAGAGCGCGAACACGATCCATTCGCGGACCATATCGGATTTTGGGGATGTCTTTCTCCGGCCCATGTCGAACGACTGTCGTTCAGACAGCACAACAGGAAGGAGTACGATCAGACGGGCAGCACGTTACGCCGGCGTGTCGGTGCTCACGGAACTTTTTGCCGACTCGATCTCCGCGACCGAAATGAGGCTTCCAAGATAATCCGAGACAAAGTTCAGGGCCTCTTCCCGGCCATCCGCCCGACGGCCTTTTTCGCGCCGCTGGACCGACAGCTCGTGGTCGAGGTCGGATTTGACGTCACTGAGCACCCGCTGCAGCGACGATGGCGTAAGGTTGGTATCCATGTCTTCGAGTTCCTGACAACGATCCAGGACCCAGTTAAGCCCCTCGATCCTGCCAGCGTAGTGCTCCTGCTCTGCCGCATCGAGCCGGGACATGGAGGTGGCGAACGCCTGCGCCTCATAGATCAGATTGTAGAAGCTTGTAACGGCTCGCTGTAAAGTTGGATTCATTCAGAAGTCTCCTCTTGCGCACATGTTGTAAGCATTATACATGACCACAGGGGGGCTACAAGGTTTTTCTGTGGTGTTTCTTAGGTAAATAACAATGAGTGGAATTCATTCATAAACCCGTAGTAGAGGGGGGCAAAATCCTTGAGGCTGTCCGGACTGGTCTCCTTGAGACGCTTGAAAAAAAAGACCTGATGCCGTGGATCGATCTGTTCCAGCAGTTGGCTCAACTGAGCCATAGTGTAGCTTCCTGAGGGCACACTCAATACATAGTGGACCAGCCGTTCAACGAATTGCTCCCCGACATAGTCGCTGGTGATAAAACCGTCGGGAATCTTTCCGGATGCCAGGAACTCGTCAAAGGGCACCGCCAGGGCAGCGAACGGTATCGGCGCACGTGGCGGTGTCGTCATGAACTCACCAAAAACCCAAGTCCCAGCTTACTTTACAGGTTCCACTCTACCCAAGCCCACCTCTATCGTCAAGGCTCTCAGTCCGGATTTTTGACTCTTTCAGCGGCGGGCGTGGAGAACTGAACCGTGCGGCGGTTCGGTCAATGATGCGCGTTTGCCGGAAGCGCCAGCGTAAAAAACCGGCTTTTTTCTTCATAGAGAATCCGATCGGTCACGAGCCCTGCCAGGGTCCGTTGGATCTCTTCTTCCGGCAGCGTCGAGAACTCCGGTCGGTTTCCGGCATCCTGCCTGATCGCTTCAAGTGTTTTGGAGGCGTCATTGCAATACTCGATGAGAAAGGCGGCAAGTCCCTCGTATTGCCTTCTCACGGGTGTTCCCTCCCCCCTCCCGTCATAAACGGTGATAAATCCAATTCCCTTCACGTAGTACAGAAACGGCTTTTCGGATGATGCATATCGCCGCTTCCATTGATCGGTAAGTTCAGTCAGTTCCTGCACCAGGTGAGGGTCCACGCGATGTTCCAGCTCATATTCAAAATCGTACGCCACCTTGGCAAGGTCGACTCGCGAGGGATCATACACATAGCCATAGGCCACCCCTGGGCCGGTAATTGTGATCCCATACCGGACCGGGTTGCTAAAATACGGGCTAAACCGTTCCAGCCAGAACTGTCCGACACTTTCCGGAGGAGGAAAATGCACGATCGATGGAATCAGTCCGATTTGCCTTCGATAGTCATCAGCCGTTTCACCGGGAAAGCCGAGCAGAATGTTCCAGGAGATGTGGACGTTATAATAACTGCTCCACTTGAGGCAGACGAGATTCTGCAGGGGACTGACCCCCTTGTCCATCTCCCGGAGCGTCGCGGCGCTGAGGCTTTCAATCCCCGGCTGCATCACCTTCACGCCGCCCCTGGCCAGCGTTTGGATCTGGCGCTTGGGAAGATTGCTCTTGGTCTCGATGAAAATATCCAGGTCATACCGCTCATCCGCCAGTTTTCCGAACACCGAGTCGATGTAAGACATGTCGATAATGTTATCAACAAACCGAAATCGTGTTGCGTGATAGCGAGTGGAGAGGTATCGCAGCTCATCCAGCACCTGGTCTGGTTTCTTGGCACGAAATTTCATGCTTTGTGCGTTCAACCCGCAAAATGTGCAATGATGTTTTTCCCCCCACCAGCATCCTCGTGCCGATTCATAGAGCAGGATGCGGCTGAAATCTGTTGCGGCTGAGGGGTTGACCGTGGCGAGTTGATCGAAATAGTCGTCATAGTCCGGTGTTCCCATCCGATGAAAATCTGAAAACAAGGTTGGATTCTGATTATATTGAATTGTATTCCCGCGGCGTGCCATGACGCCCGGCGGCATCCTGTCGGTCTTGCCTGCCAGGATGAGCTTGACGAGTTCCGGGAAGGCGACCTCCCCCTCACCAATCACCGCATAGTCAATCCAGGGGAAAGCACGAAAATATTCATGCCCCATTTCGCCGTCATAATTGGCCCCGCCGAATACAATCTTCACGTCGGGATAGAGATCCTTGATGAGCTTGGCGAGCGTGACGCTGGCCACGTTCTGATGAAACATGGAGGTGAAGCCGATGACGGCGTATTGTCCCCAATCAATTGAAGTGGAGGCCCATGTCAAAAACTGAGGAGCCAGTCTTTCCTCGATTTCCTGCAACGCAGCGACGCCGGCGCCTGAAAGCCTCCCGATCCGCTCGCACAAAGGCTTGAACGTGCCCAGATACCGGGGATGATCCGGGTTGTCTCGAAAGAGCAGTCGTGAAAACAGCCATTCGCCGATCAGTAATTGCTGCTCGCAGAGGGTGTCGTAGAGTGGGAAACCTATTTGAGATGCAAAATTGAGATTGAGATAGTGGCACTTGGCGTTAATCCCCTGTGACTTGAGAATAGTGGCCAGTGTGCCGAGTTGGATAGATGGGTACTTGGCATGCCCAAAGGGCATGGTCACTAAGGCAACAGGAGGGATCTCTGAGCGATCAACAGGGGGCATGGAGAATTTGCCCTCATGAGATAGACATTAAATGCCTTCTTATCACGTTTGTCGTTAATTTTGCCATGACATGCACCCACTATTGCCCGTGTATGTTTTCTGAAACAAGATTTTTCATGCAAAAAGAAAGGGCGGAGCGCTTTTATAACGCTCCGCCCTTCTTTACTCCGTTACCCTAACCCTAGCGGTTAGCGGCAACCAACACTTACAGCCAGGTCACGCGCTCGGCGGGCCGGATGTAGATCGGCTCCTCGACCTGGATGCGG
>Ga0155970_137_pt4 | contig 15396 bp, 11 predicted proteins | sample RifCSPlowO2_02_FD_107624 | JGI IMG/M metagenome (GOLD analysis project Ga0155970, IMG submission 107624) | Nitrospirae bacterium RIFCSPLOWO2_02_FULL_62_14
ACGAATGATGTCGAGGCGCCGGGCTACGTCCGGGAGGAATTGGTCCTGCGCCTGCAGGCGATGCAGTACGCGGTCAAACCGACGCTGCAGACCGATCAGATCCTGCGCGATCAACTCGGCATCACCCTCGGGCGGCAATTGGACATGGTCGCCGTGCAGCAGCTCGGCCAGGCGCTCGGCGTGGATGGTCTGATGTACGGCGTGCTGGACGATTTTTCGACGACCATCGCCGGCGTGCTGACGGAGAAAAAGGTCCGTGCGCGCTTCATGTTGGTTCGGACATCGGACGGCGCCCCGTTCTGGTCGAACGGGGTTGGCGTGATCGGACGGATCAAGGTGAGCGGAGGCGTCTCGGGGAAGGTCGCGACTGGCCTGGAAGCCAAGTCGCGCATCGAGGCGGCCAGAGAATCGGCCGAGCAGGCGAAAAAATCGGCCGGCGCCGAATCCGTCGGACGACTGCCCGGCGGCCTCGATCGTGTAACGGCGCCGTGGTTCACGATTCCCACCGTGGAACTCGGCGGCGACCAGGAAAAGCAAAAGGGCAAAGAAGGCGGGAACGTGGCTGCCGGTTTGATGGTGGGACTTGGAGAGCGGTTGGTCGAAAAAGCCGCCGGCAAGCCCCTCTATCAGGAAGTCCGGCTCATGTTGAATCTGTTGTTACGGCCCGATGCGGTTGCGGCGGCTGAAGCGGCGGCGTTGCAGCGGCTGGAGCGTCGCGTTGTTAGCGGAACCACGACCAAGGAACAGCTCGCGCTGGAACTCGCGACGAAAGCCGCGGAGCTGAACACGATCCGTTTGCTGCGTCCGCTTCCGGTCGGCCCCGGCGCGATCCACATGGCGCCAGGTCCGGCGCCAGTCGGCAACCAACCGCTACCGTAGCGGCGATAACATTCTGAAGAAAAAAGAGGCGGGAGGGCATGCCCTTCCGCTTCAGCGCCTCTCGGAACGGCCCTTTCGGACTTTGCCGGGCGGAATCCTTCGGAAATTCCCTCGCAGACTCGGTCAGTTTCCGCTTTCCTGCCCGGCAAAGTCTCGATGGGCACCCCGTTCCTTCGGCGAATTCCGCTCAGGGCATGCCATCCCGCCGGTACGTCTCCCTCTAATAAAAAATAGAAAGGCGACGAGCCGCTACAAGCTCGTCGCCTTTAACGCTTCGCCACGCTCAGCAGGCTACTCCTGTAGTGATTGCGCTAGAAACCTTGCCAGCTTTTCAGAGTACAAAGAAAGGCGCCCTTCTTCCTTTCCCCTTATTGGCTGAGGCTAGAGAGAAACCGACAAAAAAGAGAATGTCCCAATTTTTCTCACTGAAGCAAAGTGAGTTTTGGCGGTTCCTCGCCTTGCGGCTCAAAGTGTAATGTCCCTGCAACTGTTGCTTGCCGTTGGTCGTGGGCAGTCACAACGAGTTCATATTTGCGGAGAGGAATGACAACAGACACACCTGGAACAACATGACAAACTTGTAACTGCGTGTATTGTCTTTCTTCCTTCTTATCCGGCCAAAAACATCTCAGCACATCTACAAAAACTGCGTCGGAATAATCACGTAGTCTGGTTGGCGGGATGGACTTCTTTGTAAGAAATGGCTGCCCATCAGGTGGATTATCATGCTCCCAGTGAAGATGGCCCCCTGTCGCGTTAAATTCGCGAGGACATTCCTTAATGTTTGTCAATTTCACTTCCACATCGTGCAAGGTTGAATCGCCCTTATTAATAATGCCGACCCGATAGGTATAAAGTGTTCCGGAGATGGTGAATAGAGAAGCCGCTTTTACGGTACTGTAGTTGTCTTGTAGGTATGGCTTACCTTTCCCATGAACAAGCCCAAGGCGTTTTTCTGCAACTGTCACTGGTCCATTCCACCATTCATCCATGGCGTGGCGGAGAGGTTTCCCAAACGGTGTGGTGAGCCACCCAATGAACAGAATGATGAGCCCAGCAACGATACTTTCCAGCATCGTCATCTTACGCCCCTAACAGACCAAACCGAAATTTGATTGCTCTTCCTTCCTTGCTTTGCTCAGCTTGCTTCGACAATGGCAATTTCGTCTTCGGTCAGGTCGTAGAGGTCATAGACGAGCCGGTCAATCTCGCAGTCGGCGGCGTCAATCTGCGACTCTATACGAGTCCGGTCATTCGGATTCTTAGTCGCCGCCAGCCGCTTGTGCAGATCCAGCATCCTCTCGACCAGCGAGACCATTTTGTCATGTTGAACTTGGCTTATTTTCTTTGGCAAGGGAAGACGTGCAAGGTATTGCTGACGAAGCTCGAGACGCCCACCCTTATTTACATCGCCTAGACAAGAGCACATTAACTTTAGACATTCCCACGCGAGACGAGAGTTGAGTATTCCCAAGAGCAACCGGGAACTGCAGTTAGTGAAGAAACACTTGTTGTTGAGATAAATTCCTGGGCCGACCAGTGTGAAACGAGACTCCTTTGCAATTTCTGGCCATGCAATTTTCTCGCTCTCAAACATCTTAGCGTACATTGGTTGAGGCTGTTGGAGTTCATACCAAGGATGTGCGCCCACCGTTGCCCGCTTACTCAACGCCACTCTAAATGAAGACAAATGTTTGTTTATTCGAGCTTGGTGTTTCAAATCAAAACCCCGGTTTGCGTAAATCAGGTATTGTTGCGGTTTAGTTGCGACATAACGTCTGACTTCATCACCGATGAGAAGTGGTCTGACCACCTTGGCCAGTTCAGGAGAAGTTTTCAGCCACTTGTGTGCAGTCTCGCTGTCAAGAATGAACGCTTCATTCAGTCCCGTCTTAATGCCCCAACCGATAATTGAGTCACCGAGCCATTCATCGAGCGGGATAAATCCTTCAGGATATGCCAACATCTTTGTCAATATAGTCTCTTGTGCCAAACGCCAACTCTCGTTGAGATGGTTCGGGCCTTCGTGAGCAAGGAAGCCTCCTGAGGAAATTTGGGTTGAGAGTTCGGCAGGTTTCAGTTCACGGATTGGGACGTAGTGAAACTTAAAACGTTTACCCAGTGGGCTTTCAGGAGTGCGCCCTGCGATTAGGATACATGGGAAAGTGCTGGCCGATTGGAAAACTGGCAGTTCGCCGAAATCAATTAACTCATAGATTTGTACATTTTGAGCTAAGAAGCTGCGTAGCGGCCCACCATATCGAGCTTTCATCCACTTATTGCTAACGATCATGCCAATTCTGCCACCCCTACTTATGAGATTTGCGGCCTTTTCAAGAAAGTAGGCATAGAGGTCAGCTCGCGGTTCGAACGCTTTGTATCGGCGAAGGTAATCCTTAACCTTTTTCAGTTCTTCCATTCTCACATACGGTGGATTCCCAATAACCACATCAAAGCCGCCCGCTTTCATGATCTCCGAAAACTCGGCCTGCCAATCGAAGGGATTGATCCGGCGCATTTCATCTTCATCAGGCAGTAACTGCTCCGTGAAATAGTCGGGACCGATCAGGGAGTTGCCGCATTTGATGTTCTTGCCCAAGTCCGGCAGCGCCCGCTCTTTGACGAACGACAATTGGCGCTTCAGCGTTTCGTCGCTCTCGCCTTCCAGCACTTTGAGCAACAGACTGAGCTTCGTGACCTCAACGGCCTGAGGGTCGATGTCCACACCGTAGAGATTGTTGAGCAAAATCCGCTTCTTCTCCTGCGTCGTCAGCCGCCAGTCGCCGCCAACCGCCTGAAAGAGTTCTTTTTTATGCTTATCGGTCCCGTCTTTCACGTACCAGTCACGATGGTAGTTCATTAGATAGGTGTACGCGCCGATGAGAAAGGAGCCGGAGCCGCAGGCCGGATCGAGGATGTGGAGCGTTGAGATATGCTTCGGCGTTTTGTCTTTGCAGAGCGCACCGACCGTCTGCTGAACGATGTACTCCACGATATAGGCTGGCGTGTAATAGACACCGCCGGCTTTCTTGACCTCCGGCTTCTCCTCGACCTTGGCCTGATGCCCCGCCGTGAGCCGGATGACCTTGCCGAGGAACTGCTCATAGACCTGCCCGAGGATTTCTGCCGGAAAGACCGAAAACTCGTAGGGGCTCTTGGGCGCATAGAGGCGTTCGAGGATGTCCTTTAAGACATTGTCGTCAATTTTGAGCGTGGGCGTCAGTTCATCAGGCGCTTCGGCGCGATCAGTTTCCGACCGGAAATGGAAAAGCCCGGAATTGTAGCGGTCGTCGGCCTGCTGGAACAATTGTTTGAGCCGCCCATAGGTGTGCTCGCCGTTCAGCAACGCCTGGAGCTGGCCATAGTGCTCGGCGCCACGGTCTTCGCAGATGCGCAGGAAAATGATCCGGTCAATGGTGCGCTGGACGGCGAAGTTCAGATCGTGGACAGAAAGCCGTGGGTTACGCACCGCCAGGTTCTTCGCCAGCGTCTCGCGCCACTGTTCGATCTCGGCCAGAAACTCGGCATCCACCGTCGCGGTGCCGCGCTTCCGGTCCGCAGCGGCGTATTTGTCGAAGGAGCCTTTGAGGATGGCGTCCTTGGCAAAGATGGAGGCGATCTCGTCCCAGCGGGTCTCGTAGTCCTGATAGGTCAGATAGAGATTGCGGCCCGCACTGGGTTTATCGGTGGGAGCCGGGCGGATGCGGCAGTCGTAGACGACGAATTCTTCGAAGTCGCTCAGGATGGACAGGGGCAGTTTGGCGGACCAGGCGTAGCGACGAAGCTGGTAGGCCGGTGCCGGATTGTCTTTCAGATTGACGGCGGGATTTTTGGCCTCGACAAAGAACTTGCGGGTGCCGCCGATGCGGAAACTGTAATCGGGCGCCTTCTCCACCCCGCCGATCTTGACCGCATCTTCATGGATGACTTCCCGATAAGCCGGGGCATGACCTTGCTGATTAGCAACATCCCACCCCAAAGCTTCAAAAAAAGGGTCCAGATATTCGCGGCGCAGTTGGGTTTCGTTCAGGCCGCTCTTCTTATACTCATCGCGGTTGCGGTGGAACTGCTCGACAAGCTCTAGAATTCTTGACGGGGCCGTGCCCATGCGCGCTCCTGGGTGGGACAACCGCGTGGAGTCTAGAAACAAGCGCGCACGATGTCAATTTCTTCCGACTCCCGCTCGCGGGAGTAGAAAACGGGGGACATTCAAGATTCGCAGGGCGATCACTATTGGAATAATCCACTGAACGTGGCGAAGCGTGAACCCGCATGATTCATGAGGGTTCGTGACGAAACCGCTCAGACGCCTGGCGAGACGGGCGCGTGGAGTTGCGAGGGAGGGAGGCAGCCTTGAAGAGGCTGTTGACCGACCGAGCAGCGAGCCCGCCCAGCTGGCCGCGTGAAACTGGCGGCCAGGCGTGTCGCAGCGGCGTATCGGCGGTTGCAGTAGAAGCCATCATGAATCATGCGGGTTGAGGCGACGGGCTTGGAAGCGGCCTGTCGCCTTTCCAGTTTTATAAGGGGGATGGCGCGCCTGAAGCGACTTTGCCGAAGAAGCGGGGCACCCACCGAGGCTTTAGCGGGCAGGAAAGCTGGAACTGACCAAGGCACCGCGGTCACCGACCGCGGCCGTGGGAATTCCAGAAGGCTTCCGCACGCTAAAGCCCGGAAGGGTCGCTTCGGGAGGCGCGGAAGCGAAACAGCGCGACTTCCCCATTCAGCCCTTCGTCAGCCGCTATCCGACACCGCTCCATTTACAGTCTGTCGGTGCCTTGTTAGGATAGGCCGCATGACGCCTGTCATGATGTTCATCTGGGCGCTGATCGCAGGACTCTGCGCGGTCGCGTTCGGATTCGTCACCGGCCTCTTCAATCCCGACGAAAAAGTGAACGGGCTGTGGCTGGTGGTGGCCGCCGTCTGTTTCTACGTGCTGGCGCTCCGGTTTTACGGCAGGTTTCTGGCGCGCACGGTCGTCGGATTGAACGATCAGCAGGTGACGCCGGCCTGCCGCCTCAATGACGGCACCAATTTTTACCCCACCAACAAGTATGTGTTGTTCGGGCATCATTTCGCGGCGATCGCCGGCGCCGGGCCGCTGTTGGGTCCGGTGCTGGCGGCGCAGTTCGGCTATCTGCCGGGTTTTCTCTGGCTCGTGATCGGCGCGGTGCTGGCCGGCGCGGTGCAGGACTTCATCATTCTCGTGGCCTCGATGCGGCGAAACGGACGGTCCCTGCCGGAGATTGCGCGGGATGAACTGGGGATCGTCACCGGCACGGCGACGGCCGTGGCCGTCCTGTTCATCGTCGTCGTCGCCCTGGCCGGTCTCGGGCTGGCGGTCGTCAACGCGCTCTATCGAAATGCCTGGGGCACTTTCACGATTGCCATGACGATTCCCATCGGATTCCTGATGGGCTTCTATCTGGAAAGGTTTCGTCCTGCCCGGATCGGCGAAGTGTCTGTGCTCGGCGTCGGCCTTCTGTTCGCGGCGGTGATCGCAGGGCGCGTGGTGGCCCAATCGAGCGTCGCAGGCTGGTTCGAGTTCGAGCGGGAGACGCTGGTGTGGCTGCTGGCGGGCTACGGATTTCTGGCCTCGGTCCTGCCTGCCTGGATGCTGCTGGTGCCGCGCGGATATCTGTCCACCTTCATGAAGCTCGGCGTAGTGGTGCTGCTCGGCGTGGGCGTGATTCTCATGGCGCCGACGATCGAAATGCCGCGCGTGACGGTCTTTGCGCAGGGCGGAGGGCCGATCATCCCCGGCGCGCTGTTTCCGTTCCTCTTCATCACGATCGCCTGCGGGGCGATCTCAGGGTTTCATTCGCTGGTGTCTTCGGGTACGACGCCGAAGATGATCGAGCGCGAATCACACGCGCCGGTCGGCTATGGCGCCATGCTCCTGGAGAGCTTCGTGGGCGTGATGGCGTTGATCGCCGCGTCGGTGCTCGTGCCGGGCGACTATCTGGCGATCAATACGATGCTGTCGCCGGACGCGCTGGCGGCGATGGGCTTTCCGGTGCAGAGGATTCAGGAGCTCTCGCGGCTGGTGGAAGTGAACGTGGAAGGGCGGCCCGGTGGCGCCGTGTCGCTGGCGGTCGGGATGGCCTCCATCTTTGCCGCCTTGCCCGGCATGGCGGGGTTGATGGCCTACTGGTATCAGTTCGCGCTGCTCTTCGAGGCCCTGTTCATCCTGACGACGATCGACACCGGCACGAGAGTCGCGCGCTATCTGCTGCAGGAAATGGGCGGGCGGGTCTACGAGCCGCTACGGCGGTTCAACTGGTGGCCGGGGGTGCTCGCGAGCAGCGGCCTGGTGGTCGGGGCCTGGGGTTATCTGATCAGCACCGGCAGCATCTCGACGATCTGGCCCATGTTCGGCGCGGCCAACCAGTTGCTGGGGACCCTGGCGCTCTGCATCGGCACGACGGTGCTGATCAAGATGAAGAGACCGCAGTTTCTCTGGATCACGGCGACGCCGATGGTCTTCGTGGGCGCGATCACGCTGACCGGATCGTATGAAATGTTCGGGATGTTTCTCGGTCAGGCAGACAGTCTCGGAGACACGGGACAGGCGGTTGCGCTCTATCTGGACGCGGCGCTGGTCGGCATCGTGGCGCTACTGGCGGTGATCGTCCTGGCGGACAGCATCCGGCAATGGTATGGCTACCTGATCGACAAAAAGCCGTTCACCAGCAGCGAGGTCATCATTCTGAGCGGCGGCGGCGCATCACCGGCCGCCACGCGCCCCGCAATTAGCGACGGCGTCCATCTTCCCGGCGGCGGCTGCTGTTAACCTGTTGCGGGACACGCGCGAAAGGCGGGAAAAGCGCGACAGGCCAGTCGCGCACGTGTCGCGAGTAACGGAGGTAAAACTCATGGCTGATCTGTTTTCATTCGATGTGGTGTCGAAAGTCGACATGCAGGAAGTCAAGAACGCGATCGACCAAGCCTTGAAAGAAATCACCCAGCGGTTCGATTTCAAGGGCACGAAGACCGAGGTGACGCTCAAGGAAAAGGAAATGGAGCTGGTGATTGTCTCGGATGACGAATATAAGCTGAAGAGCGTCGTGGATATCGTGCGGGGCAAGCTGGTCAAGCGCAATGTTTCCGTCAGGGCCTTCACGTTCGGCGCGGTGGAGCCGTCGCTGGGCGGGCTGGCCCGCCAGGTCGCCAAAATCCAGAGCGGGCTGGCGATGGAGAAGGCCAAGGAGATCGTCAAGGAGATCAAGGACGGCAAGCTGAAGGTCCAGGCGCAGATCCAGGCCGACCAGGTCCGCGTGCAGAGCAAGAGCAAGGATGAGCTGCAAACGGCAATCGCGTTTCTAAAACAGAAAGATTTCGGCATCGATCTGCAGTTTACGAATTATCGATAATTCTCGTGTCCGGCTTCACTATGCTGTTCCGTCTACCCCTCTACCCCTTACCCCTTCTTTTCTTCATCCTGGCCGCGTTCGGCTGCGGTGGCAGCGATCCCATCGTCGTCATTGCCCTCCACCCCTCGAAGTCGCAGATCATCTACGTGGCGACCAACGACTACATCTTTAAAACACGGGATGGCGGGCAGACCTGGGAGAACATTTCCAAGGGCATGAGCCATTCGCGCGTGATCTCGATGGCCATCGACCCGGCCTACCCGGCCACGGTCTACGCCGGGACGAAGGGCGACGCGGTCTTCAAGAGCTATGACGGCGGCCAGCGGTGGACGTCGCTGCGCAACGGCCTGGAGAACAATACCGTCACGTCCGTGGTCACTCAGTTCCTGTTCGATCCGAAAGAGAGCAGTCATCTGTTCGTGTCCACGACCATGGGCGTGTTTGAATCCGCGAACGGGGGGGAGAGTTGGCAAAAGAGGATGGACGGGATGACGGAAGTGCTGATGGTGGTGGCGCTGGCGCTCGACCCCACGCGGCCGCAGATGATGTATGCCGGCACCAGCGGCGGCGTCTACAAGTCCGTCAATCGCGCGGAACGCTGGAGCAAGGCCAATAACGGCCTGGTGCCTCCCGAATTGATCAAGTCATCGCGCGCGTTGGGCGTGACCGTGATGCAGGTGGACCCCTACGCATCGGAGACGGTCTATGCCGCCACGTTGAACGGCCTCTATAAAACGACCGATGCCGCCGCGTCATGGACGCGTATTGCGCAGGATCTGCCGGACCAGATGATCAGCGCGATGGTGCTGGATCGGGCGCAAGCCGGCATGCTCTATATCGCCAGCCGTGAAGGTGTGCACAAGAGCGGGGATGGCGGGAAAACCTGGAAGGCGATCAATAACGGGTTCACGAGCCTGAATATCCGTTCACTGGCCCAGAGCACAATGGATCCCAAGCTCTTCTACGCGGGCACGAACGGCAGCGGCCTCTACAAGAGCGAAAACGGCGGGGAGACGTGGGTCCCCATGCCGCCGGTCAGGGGGAAGGTCTGACCAAGCCAGAGAAACAGATCAGTGCTTGTTGAGATCCGAGTCGCCGACCGCCGGGCCGACGCGGCCGGTCGTTCCAATCTCAAAGCCGGTGGAAGGCGTCTGGCCGATATCAGTACCGGTCGGCGGGGTTGTCCCCACGTCGGTGCCGGTGGTACCGCGCAAGGTGGAATTGCCGAGGTCAGTGCCGGTTACATTAGGCACTGTCGTGTCCTGAGACAATGTTCCGGGACGATTCGGCAGGGTGGTGTCGCCAATCTCCGTGCCGGTTCTGGCCGATTCCGGGGGCAACACAGGCCGGAATTCTCTCTTGATGGCTTCTTCTTCCTCCCGGATGCGTCGGCGCTCGTGCCCGGCTGCCTCATAGCCGAGTTCATCCACCTTCTCCTTGGATTTTTCGATGGCCTCCATGCGGGTTCTCAGCGTTTTGAGGTTATCGCGTGCCTGCGCTACCGGCGGGATCATTTCCTTGAGCGTGAAGCCCCGTAACTTCATCTGTTCGCTGAAGAGAACGGTCTGAGCCGTGAGGAGCAGATGATTCGCCCGCTCTTCCAATTCCTTCAGATCGTTGAGCGAGGCAATATCGGTCGAGCAGCAGTCTATAAACTGGCGGTAGTCTCTGAGAAAGTTGGAGATTTCGGTTTGCAGATTTTCTGCCTTGATCTCCTTCTGGGGGGTGCGTGCATCTTGAGCCGGTTTGTCAGGCTTCTCGGCCAGCGGCGTGCATCCAGGACCGGGTGTGGCGGAATATTGCTGATCCGGAGTCCGCTGAGGACACCAGTATAGTGCTGATGCAGCTGATGCCGGGTCCAAGGTTATCGAGGGAAAACAGAGCGCAAGCCCAAGAAGGGTCAGCCAGGCGAGCCGACAGAGCGTATGACGAAAAGTTCGCATGGTAAATTCTATTTTCATTCTGCATGGACGCTTTCGTAATGTCAAACTGACTCCGATTCTGGAAGGGGGCGTCTTGCATTATTCCGACAGTGTCGGATAGATTGTAATGACATTCTGCAAGCGTGGACATCATGCGCTTTACCCGGGTCTACGGGTTGAAAGCACGCTGCTAACCAGCGGTCTGTTCATGCGCGATATCCCTGATTATACGGGGTCGCGGTCATGGTTGTCTTCATAAACGACGTTCTCCAACCGTTCTCCTCGGTTCTCCCAGATATCCCGATTGTGCGTAGCCTTAACCATGTCTTCTATCTATCTGACTTTATGAATATTTCCCTTGACATAGGAGGTCTGAAAAGTATACTTATGCTCAAAAGTGGGAGAAAGTGGTAACTGATGGTATCTCAAAAGGAAATGGTCCGGCACGCCATATTCCAGTGCTTTCCAGGGAATTGGCGGCATGGCTGGTCAGGAAGCCGGACGGAATTTACCTCGACTGTACAGTCGGGCAGGGTGGTCATGCGGCGCTCATCCTTGAGCACAGCGGGCCCGGCGGAATCCTGATCGGCATTGATCGTGATCGGGACGCAATTGCTTCGACAGGCGGGAATTTGGCGCGTTATGCATCGCGGCTGCGCCTGATTCAGGGAAATTTCAGCGAGCTCAAGCAGCATCTCATGTCGGTCGGCGTGTCGGAGGTTGACGGCGTGATCTTTGATCTTGGCGTGTCGTCGGCTCAACTGGACCGTCCGGAGCGGGGGATGAGTTTTCTCTCCGACGGCCCGCTCGATATGCGCATGGATCAGCACAGTGGCCGCACCGCCGCGGAACTGGTGGCCGAGCTTCCGGAACGTGAACTCGCCGATCTTATCTATCAATACGGCGAGGAGCGCTATTCACGCCGTATTGCCAAGTCGATTGTCGAAGCCAGAAAAGCACACCCACTTCATACCACCAAGGATCTTGTTTCAGCTGTCTCCCGTGCCGTTCCTGCGGTATACCGCCACGGGCGCATTCATTGCGCGACGAGGACGTTTCAGGCGTTGCGCATCGCCGTGAATCAGGAACTTGATGTGATCGAAAGTGCGATACGCGATGCGGCCGATGTGCTGGCTCCCGGCGGCCGGCTGTGCGTCATTTCCTTCCATTCCCTCGAGGACCGCATTGCCAAGCACACGTTCCGGTCTCTGGCGCAGGGGCCCGGGGCCCGTCTCAAAATCCTGACGAAAAGGCCGCAGGTGCCGTCTGACGAGGAATGCCGCGACAATCCTCGCGCGCGCAGCGCCAAGTTGCGGGTGGCGGAGAAGCTGCCCGAGGGGAGGCCGCTATGAGACTACTGGCCGTGCTGGGCATCATCGGGATGCTGCTGCTGTTTGTGTGGGAGCGGGTGGACATCGTGCGGGTCGGTTACCGCATCGAGCAGTTGAAGACTCAAAAGGTCGCGCTCCAGCGTGAGCAGGATGAATTGCGCGTGAAGGTGTCGGCCCTGACCGCGCCGGAGCGCATTGCGAAGGCGGCGACGGAGAAGCTCGGCATGATCCCGCCGCAGCCGGGACAGGTAGTGATGGTGCGTGCAGTCGAGCCCGCGCCGGCCGTGGGTGATCCGTCGCCCGAAGTCCATGTTGCGAAGAACGAGCGCTTCTGGAGGAAACCGTGACCGGAAGGGATTCCTGTCGCGGCCGCCGGATTGTGCTGGCGGTCTTTCTGCTGGCCGGGTTTGCGGCCGTGATGGGGCGGCTGGTGCACCTGCAAGTGCTGCAGGCGGCGGAACTGTCGGTCAGGGCGGACCGGCAGCACCAGAAGGCCGTGACGGTCGAGGGCATCCGGGGCTCCATTTATGACCGCCGCGGCAAGGTGTTGGCCATGAACATGGAGGTTCCGTCGGTGTTCGGCGTGCCGGCATCGCTGGACAATCCGTCCGGCGTGGCGCGCGATCTCGCGCGGGTGCTGCGCGTGCGCGCCGACGAGATCGAGAAAAAGCTCCGGCAGGAGCGGAATTTCGTCTGGATTGCGAGGAAGGTCGATCCCGAGCAGGGCCGGCGCCTGGAACGGTTGGCGCTGGACGGGATCGGCACGGTCATGGAGGGGCGGCGGTACTATCCCAAGGGGGCGCTGTTGTCGCACGTGCTGGGCTTCGCCGGCATGGACGGCCAGGGTCTGGAAGGCATCGAGCGCCGCTACGATCCGTACCTGCGTGGCGAGAAGCGGCAGATCGTGCTGCAGCGCGATGCCTTGGGACGCACGGTGTTTCCCAAGGGGCTGACGGAGCAGGGGCCGTCGGCGGGCCACAGCGTGACGCTGACGATCGACGAAGTGATCCAGTACATCGCGGAGAAGGAACTGGACGACGCCGTGACGGCGACCCAGGCCAAGGGCGGCGTGGTGATCGTGATGGAGCCGAAAACCGGCGCGGTGCTCGCCATGGCGATGTCGCCCCGGTTCGATCCGAACTCCGTGCGCGGGCTGTCGGCCGACCGGTGGCGCAACCGGGTCGTCACCGATGCCTATGAGCCGGGCTCGACCATGAAAATTTTTCTGGCCGCGGCCGCGCTGGAAGAACAGGCCATGAAGCCGCGCAGCCTGATCAATGCGGAGAACGGAAAAATGACGATCGCCGGCACGGTGATCCACGATCACGAGAAGGCCAAGTGGATCACCTTTGCGCAGGCGATAGAGCGGTCCAGCAACGTGGCGGCCGCCAAGATCGCGATGGTGCTGGGGGATGAGTGCCTCTTCCGCTATCTGAGAGCCTTTGGATTCGGCGAACGGACGGAGATCGATCTGCCGGGGGAAGCCGCCGGCCTGGTCAAGGAGCCGCGTGAATGGGGCCGGCGCACGCTGGCTTCCGTGGCGATGGGGCAGGAGATCGGCGTCACCGCGCTGCAGCTGGCAAGCGCCGTCTCGGCCGTGGCAAACGGCGGATGGCTGATGCGTCCCTACGTGGTTTCGGAGGTCCGCGATGGGCACGGACAATTGGTGGCGCAAGTGACTCCGCAGGTCCGCCGCCGTCCCATTACGGCGGAAACCTCCCGGACGCTCGGGACCATACTGGAAGGCGCCGTCACGGCCGGCACCGGCTCGAAGGCCGCCGTGGCCGGCTACCGCGTGGCGGGCAAGACGGGCACGGCGCAGAAGATCGACCCGGAAACCGGCGCGTATTCTCCGGCGCTTTCCGTGGCCTCGTTCGTCGGCTATGTCCCCGCTGACGATCCGCGCCTGACGATCGTGGCGATCGTCGACGAGCCTCGCGGAGAGGCCTGGGGCGGTACGGTGGCGGCGCCGATTTTCAGGCGGGTGGCGGAACAGGCGCTTACGTATCTGGGCATCTCCTCCCAGGAGCCGATGAAGGTGGCGCTGGCGGCCCACACTGAAATCGGGTCGGGAATCGGGCCAGGAATCAGGCCAGAAATCAGGATGGTGCCATGACCTTTGCCGAACTGGTTGAACCGCTGCGGACGGCTGAGCGCCAGGGAAATCTCGACGTGGCCGTGACGGCACTGACGGACGATTCGCGCGCAGTCAAGCCGGGCAGCGTCTTTGTGGCGGTCAAGGGAGAGCGCGTGGACGGGCATGCGTTCGTGGACAAGGCTGTTGCGGCCGGTGCGGCCGCGCTGGTGCTGCAGAAGGGCCAACAGGGATTGAACGTGGCGACCGCGCCATCGGTGCCGGTCGTGCGCGTGGAGGATTCCCGGCGGGTGCTGGGCGTGCTGGCCAGCCGGTTCTATGGCGAACCGGCTTCACGGCTCTGCATGGTCGGCGTGACCGGCACGAACGGCAAGACGACGGTGACGTACCTATGCAAAGGCGTGCTGGAAGCCGCCGGCCGCCATGTCGGATTGATCGGCACGGTCGCCTACCAGATCGGCGCCGAGCGTCTGCCAGCGTCCCACACGACGCCCGGCGCCGTGGAACTGCAGGCCTTGCTAGCGCGGATGGCCGACGCGGGCATGGATGCGGCGGTGATGGAAGTCTCCTCGCACGCGCTGGCGCTGGACCGCACTGCCGGCTGCGAATTCGACGTGGCGATTTTCACCAATTTGACGCAGGACCATCTCGATTTTCATCGCGACATGGACTCCTATTTCGAAGCCAAGCGGCGGCTGTTCTCCGATCTGGACCCGGCCGGGAAAAAGCCCCGCCCCAAGCGCGCAATCGTCAACCTCGACGATGCCAGCGGTCCGCGGGTCTGCGAAGCCAGCCGCGTGCCCGTGTGGACCTATGCGATCCACCAGCGGGCCGACATCCGGGCCGAAGACGTCCGGCTGGCGCTCGGCGGCACCCGCTTCACCGCGGCCACGCCCCGCGGGAAATTTCCGGTCGAAAGCCGGCTGGTCGGCGAGCACAACGTCTACAACATCCTGGCGGCGATCGGCGTGGGCCTGCATGAGGGGCTTTCGCCCGAGACGGTCCAGCGCGGCATCGCGTCGGTCGAGAACGTGCCGGGCCGGTTCGAGCGGGTCGAAGCGGGGCAGGACTTCACGGTCGTGGTGGATTATGCCCACACGGACGACGCACTGCTGCGGTTGCTGACCGCCGCCCAGGCGCTGAAGACGGGACGGATCATCACGGTCTTCGGGTGCGGGGGAGACCGCGACCGGGGCAAGCGGCCCAAGATGGGGCGCGTCGCGGCGCGGCTCAGCGACGTGGTGTTTCTCACGTCCGACAATCCGCGCAGCGAGGATCCGGCGGCCATTTTGCGCGAGATCGAAGCCGGCGTGCGCGCGGCGCTCGCTGAAAAGAAGGTCCGGTACGAGGTGATCGCGGACCGCCGCGCGGCGATCGAAGCGGCCGTGCGCGAGGCGCGACCCGGCGATACGGTGTTGATCGCGGGGAAGGGCCACGAGGATTATCAGATCGTCGGCGCCACGCGCCATCATTTCGACGACCGCGAGGTGGCGCGGGCGGCACTGGCAACGCGGCGGGCATGATGCAGGTTGCCGTGTGTCTGCAGCCGGTTCCGATCGGCGTATTGGGGAAGTATACGATGCCGCTGTTCATCGTTGACGAAATACGGGAGATCACCAGCGCCCGTCTGCTGACGGAGTGGGAGGCGCGTGCCGCCAAGCAGGGCATCCGCCGCCTGTGCATGGATTCGCGGGAGATCGGCGAGGGCGATCTGTTTGTCGCCATCAAGGGCGAACGGATGGACGGGCATGACTTCGTGCTGGCCGCGCTGAAAAAGGGCGCGGTCGGCGCGCTGGTGC
>Ga0155970_117_pt2 | contig 15307 bp, 14 predicted proteins | sample RifCSPlowO2_02_FD_107624 | JGI IMG/M metagenome (GOLD analysis project Ga0155970, IMG submission 107624) | Nitrospirae bacterium RIFCSPLOWO2_02_FULL_62_14
TGAGCCGAGAATGGGCCCCGCGGGCCGCGTCATCGCCTCCGACCTGAACCATGCGATGCTGGCCGAGGGGCTGAAAAAAATCGTCCGGCGCGGACGCGGCCGGCGGATCACCTGCCTCGAAGCCAATGCCGAGCGGCTGGGATTCGCCGACGAGGCCTTCGATGCCGTGACGACGGGGTTCTGCATGAGAAACGTCGGCGATCTGAACCGGGCGATTCTCGAGATTCGCAGGGTTCTGAAACCGGGTGGCCGGTTCGTCTGTCTGGAATTTTCACGGCCCGTGTACGGCTGGCTCCGCGCGCTCTACGACTGGTATTCCTTCCGCCTCCTGCCGTGGATCGGCACGGCCGTCGCGCGCGACAAGACCGGTGTCTATGAATACCTGCCGGCGTCGATCCGGACCTTTCCAAATCAGGAAGGGCTCAAAGCCATGCTGCTGAAGGCGGGATTCTCGCAGGTGGATTACCGGAATCTCAGCGGCGGCATCGTGGCGATTCATGTGGCAATCAAATGATAGTCGTAAAGTCTATCAAGTCCAAAAGTCTTCAAGTCCTAGGACTTCCGACTTTATGACTTTCAGACTTGACGACTTTTAGACCATGAATTCAGTCCTCTACGTCTTCCTCCCCTGCAAGAAGGTGTACCCGATCGGGATCACCTATCTGGTGGACTTCATCCACCGGCGCAAGCCGGAGGTCCGGCAGCGCATCCTCGACCTGTCGCTCTATCCGAAAGATCAGCGCGGCAAGATCCTGCGCGAGACCGCCAAGGCTTTTTCGCCCGATCTGGTCTGTTTCTCCTGGCGGGACATCCAGATTTTCTCGCCGCACGAGGGCGACAACTCGCTGGAGCATGCGTTCAATTTTTATTTCGCCAGCAACCCGCTCAAGCGAATCACCGCCTCGTTCGAAGGCCTGAAACAGCTCTACCGGTACTACGACCATATCTGGACGATCCTGTCCTACCCCTGGCTGATCCGGAAGGAGCTTCCCAAGGCCCGACTCATGATCGGCGGCGGGGCCTTCACGGCCTTTGCCGATCAATTGATCGAAAAACTTCCGGACGGCACGATCGGCATCCTGGGCGAGGGCGAAGACGCCATTCTGAAAGTCCTGAACAGCGAGTCGCTGGAGAACGAGCGCTATATCATCCGCGAGAACGGGAAAGTTTCAAAAGGCCGGCAGGGGGCGCCGGCCCTTTTGGACGCGCTGACCGTGGATCTGCCCTATCTCACGTCCGTCTTTCCGCAATACACCGAGTTCCGGGACGAATGTATCGGGGTGCAGACCAAGCGCGGCTGCCCCTACGACTGCGCCTTTTGCCTCTATCCCTATATCGAGGGCAAGCGCGTCCGCTACCGTCCGCCCGAGATGGTCGTGCGGGACATCTCGCAGCACTATCACCAGTGGGGCGCGCGGCGGTTCTGGTTCACGGACGCCCAGTTCATCACGGGCAAGGAAGCCTACCCGCAGTGCACCGAAATTCTGGAACGGATTCTCCGCGAGAAACTGGAGATCGAATGGTCGGGCTACATCCGCACGTCGCTGATCACCGCGGATCTGGCCAGGCTCATGGTCCGCTCCGGCGTGGGCGACCTGGAAGTCGCCATCACCTCCGGCTCGCAGGAAATCCTCAACGACCTGCACATGGGTTTCAAACTGGAGAAGCTCTACGACGGCTGCCGGTATCTGGCCGAGGCTGGCTTCAAGGGCAAGGTCATCCTCAATTACTCGCTGAATTCCCCGCACGAGACGGAAGAGACCCTGCTGCAGAGCGTCGAGTCCTACAAAAAGGTCGCGGCCATTTTAGGCGAAGAGAGAGTCTTCCCGCTGATGTTCTTCCTCGGCATCCAGCCGAACACCGATCTCGAACATCGCCTGCTGGAGGAAGGCTATTTGTCCGCCGGGTACAACCCGCTCATGCTGACGCCGCGCAGCATCAAGAAACTGCTCTACAATCCGGCCCCCTTGAACAAGATCATCGCCAAGGCCTGTCTGGCCGCCTGGGAGAAGAAACACGGCAGCCGGGACCCCCGCGCCTGGTCGGGATCGTTGTCTCAAGCCGCCGAGCAGCCGGCCTCCGCATCAAGCGGCTACGCGGACGGGAATCTGATCCACGGCATTGAACACAATTCCGGCCGTCAGGCGCTGCTCACGCTGGAGGAAATTATCCGCAATCGAAAAGGGGTTGGCTCCTCAAAAGGTTCAACCCACGCCAGTTCACCAGCTATCTCATCTAGTTAGCTCTCTTCCTCCACCACATCCCCCTACTGAATGGAGGCGTGGGAACGTCCGACTGCGCGCATCGAACGAGCACCTTCTGAGTGTGCGCGTTCTGCGAGCAAGGGAGGAGACCACTCCGCCAGCTCAGTCCCTCCATCCGCGATGCGCGAGCACGGGACGCTCTCATGCCGTCCCGTTCCTCCCCCTTCCCGCTTGCAATCTCCGTAAATCCGGTGCTATCATGCCAACTCCTTTGATCCTCTAACGTAAGAGAATCGTTCGGATTTTCATCAGATTGCGTCTGTCCTGACGTTCTATTTAAGTGTGGGCCGGGCTCGTCAGGGCACAGGAGGAATGCCCGCGATGTACAAGACGATTTACATCCCCGTCGACAACTCCGACCATTCCAACACCGCCGTCGACGTCGGAATCGACCTGGCCAAAACTTTCGGCTCCAAGATCGTCGGCAGCCACGTCTATGCCGCCAAGATGCACGACAAGCGGTTCAAGCAGATGGAGGCCGGTCTGCCGGAGGAATATCACGACGAAAAGGAACTCGACCGCCAGCGCCAGATCCATGACTCCCTGATCACCCGGGGCCTGCAGATCATCACCGACTCCTATCTCGATTACGTCGATAAGCGCTGCACGGAAGCCAACCTGCCGCTGGAACGCAAATCGCTCGAGGGCCGCAATTGGAAGGTGCTGGCCGAGGACATCAACACCAGCGGCTACGACCTGGTCATCATGGGCGCGCTGGGCGTCGGCGCCGTGAAGGACAGCGTGATCGGCAGCAACACGGAGCGGGTGATCCGGCGCGTACGGAACTCCGACATGCTGATCATCAAGCAGACCCAGCCGGTGGGGCAATCGCTGAACGGCGGAAAAATTGTCGTTGCGGTGGACGGCAGCCCCTATTCGTTCGGCGGCCTGATGACCGGCATCGCGCTGGGCAAGGCCCTGAACAAGCCGGTCGAGGCCATTTCGGCCTTCGATCCCTACTTCCACTATGCGGCCTTCCACAGCATTTCCGGCGTCCTGAACGAAGAAGCGGGAAAAGTCTTCCGCTTCAAGGAGCAGGAAAAGCTGCACGAGGAAATCATCGACAGCGGCCTGGCCAAGATTTACCAGTCGCACCTCGACATTTCCCGCGAGATCGCGCAGGCCGAGCAGTCCGACATCAAGACGACGCTGCTCGACGGCAAGGCGTTCGAGAAGATCATCCAGTACGTCCGCAAGGAAAACCCGTGGCTGCTGATCGTCGGCCGCATCGGCGTGCACAGCGACGAGGACATGGACATCGGCAGCAACACGGAAAACCTGCTTCGGAGCGCCCAGTGCAACGTGCTGGTCTCCAACCGCAAGTACGTCCCGCCGATCGACACGCAGGCCGAATACACGATCGCCTGGACGGAGGAAGCCCTGCGCCGCATGGAAAGGATTCCGGTCTTTGCGCGCGGCGTGGCCAAGACGGCGATTCACCGCTATGCCATCGAGAAGGGCCATACGATCATCAGCAACTCGGTCGTGGATTCGGCCGTCGGGCACATCCTGCCGGAGGGCGCCATGGACGCCATGCGCGCGCTTGGCGGCAGCCTCGACGCGGCGGGCATCGACCGGGACAAGATGCAGGCGGACAACGAGGTGGCCAAGGATCTCATGGGCAAGACGCTGAGCGGCATGATGACCGACATCGTCCAGGAAAAACCCAAGGTCAGCTCCGGCACCCAGGCCTACCTGGACCGCATGAGCCAGAATTACTTCGTCTGCGACGGCTGCGGCTACATCGGCAAGGGCGACACGCCGGTGAAGTGCCCCGTCTGCGGCGCGGCCGGCGACCGTTTCAAACAGGTGGACAAGAGCATCTTCGAAGCGGCCGCCAAGGCCGAGGGCGAACTGGAAACCGACGTGGCCTACGACGATGTGCCGATGCAATGGACGAAGGATGCCAAGGAGGCGATCCGCGCCGTGCCGGCCGGCTTCCAGAGACGGCGCGCCAAGGCCAAGATCGAAAAGACCGCCCGCAAGCTCGGCATGACCACGATCACGCTCGAATACGCCGCGCCGATGATCAAGGAAGCGGCGGACGAGGACTACACGCCGATCTTCGCCAACAAGGGGACCGGAACGGACGCCGAGGCTGCCGCCACGCTTGCTAAGGCGGACAATGGGCACGGCAACGGGCATGGAACGAGTGAGGCCGCCACCATGAATGAGACCACTTCTCCCTACACCTGGACACCGGACGCGCAGACCAGGCTGGAACGAGCCCCCGCGGGATTCATGCGCGATTGCACCCGCGCGCTGATCGAGAAACATGCCCAGAAACTGGGCGCCACGACGATCACCGGCGAGATCGCCAACGACGGCATCGAGCAGGCCAAGGGCTTCATGGAAGAGGCCATGAAGACCGGCAACCTCAAGGAAATCATCGCGAGCCTGACCGGGTCAGCAGCCAAGTCCGGACACTGATAAATGGGTAAGCCGCTTCCCGTTTTTGATTTCTCCAAGCTGGCCGGCCGTTTCGCGTCGCTCCCGCAACAGGTCCAGCAGTTCATGACGGCGCCCGGCACAGTATCGCCTGGCGACGGCCGCACGGTCGACGATTTCAAACCCTATCTCCTCGCCCTCAACCTGACCAAACGCTGCAATCTCAAGTGCGACCACTGTTATCTGGACGCCACCACCAAGGCCGGCGGCGGATCGGACGAACTCACGACGGCGGAATGTTTCCGCCTGATCGACCAGATTGCGGAGGTGAACAAAGGCTGCCTGCTGGTCATCACCGGCGGCGAACCGCTGACGCGCCCGGACATCCTGGACATCGCCCGGCACGCGGTGCAGCACGGCTTCATGGTCGTCTTCGGCACCAATGGCATGCTGATCAACGACCAGATGGCCAGGACGCTGGTCGAGATCGGCGTCATGGGCGTCGGCATCAGCATCGACTCGCTCGACTCGCAGAAACACGATAAATTCCGCGGGCTGTCCGGAGCCTGGGCCGGCGCGGTCGCCGGCATCGAGGCGTGCAAACGCAACGGGCTGCAGTTCCAGGTGCACTTCAGCGCGCAGCCGATGAATTACAAAGAGCTGCCGGACGTGGTCGAGTGGGCGCATGGCCTCGGCGCGCGCGTGCTCAACGTGTTCTTCATGGTCTGCACCGGCCGCGGCGAGGAATTGACGGACATCACCCCGGCCCAGTACGAGGAAGTGCTCGGTTTTCTCGTCTCCTCCCAGGACAAGTACAAGGACATGCTCGTGCGGGCCCGCTGTGCCCCGCACTTCAAACGGCTGGCCTACGAGAAGGATCCCAATTCCCCGATCACGAAAGCCACCGGCTACATGGGCGGCGGCTGTCTGGCCGGCACCAATTACGCGCGGGTCACGCCGAACGGCGAACTGACGCCCTGCCCCTACATGCCGCTCTCGGCCGGGAACATCCGCGAGAAGAGCTTCGTGGACCTCTGGGAAAAATCCGACATCTTCGATTCCTTCCGCTATCCGCACCTCAAGGGCAAATGCGGGGACTGCGAATACAGCGAGATCTGCGGCGGCTGCCGCGCCCGCCCCTACGTGGACCACGGCGACTGGCTGGACGAAGACCAATGGTGCCTCTACACGCCGAAGGGCGGCGAGAAGGTCCGTGTGGCCTTCAATACCGAAGAGGCATTCGCAGGCACGTGGGAGGAAGCGGCGCAGACGCGCTTGAGCCGGATTCCCTATTTCCTCCGCGCGATGGTCAAGAAAGGCGTTGAACAGCACGCGCGCGAGCAGGGCCTGACCGTCGTCACCGTCGAACTGATGGAAGAACTGCGCAAGAAACGGTTCGGCAACGACGCGCCTGTCTTCAAATTCTAGCGTAAGGAGTGAGGCGTGAGGAGTAAGGCGTCAGGCATGTGTCTCTCGAAAGTCTCCCGCCACGTTTCACGTTTCACGTTTCACGCTTCACGATCATAAGCATGGACTCGCTGCAATCTTTTCTGCTCGACGTCGACCAGCTCATCCCGATCGTCAATCACTGGCTGCATCTGGTTTCGGCGGTCATCTGGATCGGCGGGCTGGCGTTTCTCGTGATGTCGCTCACGCCGACCCTGCAGACGGTTGTTCCGCGCGAACTTGTCAAGCCGATCGCCGAAGGCCTGCAAAAGCGGTACAACAGAATCGTCGGCGTCATCCTGGTGGTCATTCTGTTCACCGGCGGGATCAATCTGCACTACGTCAATCGCCTGCTGATTTCGCAGACGGGCGAGGGCATTCCGCACCACACCAAATATCTCATGATCTTCTTCGTCAAGCTCGTGTTGGTGCTCGGCATCCTGACCCTGTTCCTCTACAACATCATCTTCAAGGAAGATCCCAAGGCCGAAACCTCGGAAGAGGAAAAGGCCGAGCAATTCAAAGAGCCTATCCCCTTCCAGCGTGCCGCCCTCGTGATCGGTCTCTTCATCATCCTCTGCGCCGCCGCCCTCAAACACCTGCACCAATAGCCAGCACAGGGCCGGGTAACCCGCATTATTCATGAGGGTTCGTGACGAAACCGCTGAGACGCCTTGCGAGACGGGCGCGTGGAGCCGCGAGGAAGGGAGGCAGCCTTGCACAGGCTGTTGACCGACCGAGCGGCGAGCCCGCCCGCCATACCAAGCTTCGCTTGAGCCGCCGCGTTCAATCAAATCGCGGCGGAGAAGTCCTTTGCCTCCAGTGGGCTTGGATGCCAAGCAAGCGGCCAGGCTTGTCGTAGCGGCGTATCGGCGGGTGCAGTAGAAGCCGTCATGAATAATGCGGGTTGAAGCCCCCCTTGGCCTCACCCGTCGCTCGACCTGTTCCGGCCCTGGCACTCCCACGCGCTTGACACGACGCTCAGGAAAAGCCTAGCCTACCGCCATCAGAGAATATTATTCGCACTCCGAACCGTCGTTCCTTCTTGCGACGATGGAACTGCTGCCCAAAGACCGCCGCATTCTCGAGAAGGGCCTGATGGAGTTCCGCCCCTTCGGCGTGGACCCTGATGGAACCAGGATCCGCGACGTCAGCGGCATCAGCATCCGTTCCATCGTGGACTATCTGGAAGACTGCATGGCGAAAAAGGAGGGAAACGGCGCCCGGGCCGTGGACGACTTGTGCCGGCTTCTGAACGAACGCATCCCTGATCCCACCTACCACGTCACGCAGGACTTCCTCAGAAACGCCTGGAACAGTTACTCATACGAATTCGTGTCCTTCATGCGCGAATTCGGCATCGTGCTGTCCGGGGATCCCCGGTTCAACTTCAATGCGGGGAAGGAACGGAACGTTTCGCCGCTGCTGCAGATCCTGGGCCGCCCCTTCACGTTGTCGCAGATCTACAGCATGTGGCCGTATTTCGGTCAGAAATACGCGAAAGACTCCGTGATCTTCAGCGTGGGCTCCGTCACCGACCGGTCGGCTGTCTTGAAACTGCAGTTTACGGAACGGACCCACCGACAGTTCGGACCGTACATGAAACGCTGTGCCGAACTGGTCTGCCAGTCAGCTAAAGGCGGCCTGGCCATGGTCCCCGAGAAGGTGCATGGGCTGCCGCTTGCGACGGTCAAGGATCTCAAGTGCATGGCGGAAGGCGACCCCTGCTGCGAGTGGGAGTTCACATGGACACCGCATTCAGGCAGACCCCTTGCGTGGCTGGCATCGGGTGCGCTCCCTGCGCTGGCGGCGTTTGCCTACTGCCGTTTTTTTCTTCCCACGCTTTCGTTGGCCGAGTCGTTCGGGCTCTCGCTCCTTCCGGCGCTGACCGTGTGGGCAGCCTCCAGCCGGCTGTTCAGGAAAAAAGTCGCGCAGCTGGAAGGCCTGATTTTGGAGCAAGACCGGGTGGTCGACACCCGGCACGAGGAACTTCGTGAGGTCTATTTGGAGCAGGCGCAGATTTCGGTCGAGCTCCGGCGGAAAATACTCCAGATCGAGGAGCTCAACGTCGGCCTGGAAGCCAAAATCCTTGAGCGTACGACGGAATTAGAGCGGGTGAACCGGGAGCTGCGGGCCGCCAATGAACAGCTCCGGGAACTCGACCACCTGAAGTCGGCGTTCGTGTCGATTGTGTCCCATGAACTCCGCACCCCGATGACGTCCATCAAGGGCTATGTCGAAAACATCCTCGATGGGCTGGCCGGCGGACTCACGGAGAAGCAATCCTACTATCTCACGCGCGTCAAGCTGAACACGGAACGGTTGACGCGCATGGTCAACGATCTGCTCGATCTTTCCCGCATCGAAGATCCCGAAAAATGCCACGATTACCTCCAGCCCATGCCCCTGTCCATCAAAGATCTGGCCATCGAAGTCGTGGAAAGCTTCCAGCCGATGGCCCGCCAGCGGTCCATTACCGTCAAGGCCGATCATCCCGCCTCACTCCCGTTTCTACGGGCTGACCGGGACAAGTTGCACCGCATCCTCACCAATCTCATCGGCAACGCGATTAAGTTTACTCCTGCGGGCGGCGAGGTGCTGGTCGAGACGACCGTCCGAACGGACGATTCCCTGCAGATCTGCGTGTCCGACACCGGTTGCGGCATCCCGTCCCATGAGCACGACAAAATCTTCGACAAATTCTTTCGTGGCGCAGCAATTCCAGAGGAGGCCCGGGGGGCAGGGCTGGGACTTGCCATCACGAAAAGCCTTGTGGAATTGCACGGCGGGCGGATCTGGCTGGAAAGCGGCCCCGGGAAAGGCAGCCGCTTCTTCTTCTCACTCCCCCTTACCCTCCCCGTCTCCTCCTCCACCAATCTTTGAAGCGTACGTATCTGTCCAGGTACTCTGTACAGAAAATTCGATACTGCTTTTAGTCCAACTCCTTTATCCCCTTGTTATCCTCAAATATCCCCAACCCCGACATTTCTAAGCTCAAATAATCAAGCACTTGCACCGATATGTTTTTTTTACTCCTCTTTGTTGTTCTGGTACGGAGGTTGCTTATCTCGACACAACAATCGCTTAACGTGCTTGCAAGGAGGGAGTGCGATGGGACCGGTGATGCAGGAATCGTCGAGAAATCACCACCGCGTGCTGATTGTCGAGAGCAATCCTGATGCCCGCGAAGTGATCCTGTCCACACTGAAGAAAGCCGGCTATTTGCTGGAGGAAGCCTCAAACGGCGATGAGGCGGTCACCCTTCTTGGACTGGACAGCCCCGCCGCCCCTGTCAACGCCATCGTGTGCGATATCCGCGCCAAAAAGATCAACGGCATCGAGGCCGTGACCTACTTTCGCGTGCGCTACCCGCAAATCCCGGTGATCGTCACGGCCTCCTACCCGGATATTGAATGGGCCATCACGCTCATGAAACGCGGCGCCACCGATTACCTGGTCAAGCCGGTTTCCAGGGAGGATCTGCTGATGGTCGTCAAAAATGCCGTCCATCGATACCTGACGGTGAGCCGTGGATCGCTGTAGCGAAAGTAGGGGCGTGGGCACACAAACGCCGCAGCGGCACGGAATGGACGACAGGAGAAAAACGAAGAGCAGGCCGCTTAGGACTTTCCCCTGAACACGGCTTTGAGACCGAAGTACGCGAACGAGTCTTTCAGATTCGAATAGAGCCGCTTAAACGGGTTCATCCCCGGATCCGTGACATATTCCATCGTAAGAACCGTCCGCTCCTCATTTTCCCCGAGGGGCGTCACCGCGTGCCAGAGCTTGTCGCCGTTAAAAATGAGCACGTCACCGGGCGCGGTCGAAAGACTCAATTCCTTCATCGGCTTCGACGGATGGTCTTTGTAGAGCTGACAGACCAGCTTGCAGCTCGGTGACCGGTCCACCAATCCCACGAGAATCGTGTAGCGGGCGCCTTTGTAATAGGACGTGTCGTAGTGAAACCCGATATGGTCGCCGGGTTCCGTGTAGTAATAGAGCGCGCAGGAATGGGGATCGGCCTCCGGACACAACTGCAGCGGCGCGCCGGTCAGCCGTGTCAGAAACCCGAGAAACGCGGGAGAGCGATACAGCGTCAGAAACTCCTTGGCCTGCTCCCGCACGGTAAAGTAGCTGACGCTGCCCCCCTTCTTATGCCCGGGAATATAGTTTCGATTCAGTTCCGGCTTCAGATTTTCGACCTGCGGGACGAAATATTGCTCGACCACCGCCTGAGGCAGGAATCCCTTCAGGTAGATGCATTCGTTTTGATCCCAATATTCTTTCCGGACGCGTCCGAAGTCGAGCGCAGCGATCGCGCGCGCGATCGCCTCCTCCAACCCTGTTGCCTGCATGACGCTCATTCCTATCCTTTCTCCGGCCTGATACCACTCCCGATCAGGGCGGCCCGAGCGCGGGAGCCTTGACGACTTCCACCCCGGGCGGGACAGCAAACTCGAACAGCGTCCCCTTTAAACCCGTGTTCGGCTGCAAATTGCTGAACTGAAACGTGGCCACATTGCCGCTGACTTCGTGGATGGACACAGTTTTAATGAAATAGGTTTTGGGCTGCGCTTCCACCACGATCCGGACCACGGTCTTTACGGATTCCGGGCCGGCCTCTTTCGGAATCAGTGTCACCAGGGGGATCCCCCCTTCCCCTCGCTCGCCTCCCAGCGTGGCCTGCGCCTCGAAATGCTCGTCCAGTTTAGCGGCCCCCTGGAGCAACTGCAAGGGAGCCTGGGAGGCCGACATCTGCGTCAGCTTTCCCACCAGGACCTGCTTGTGCTGGGGCACATACATCATCAGATCGTTGCCGTTCACATAGATCTCCTGCACGTCCGGCTCCCGATAGTCCCAGCGCAGTTTGCCGGGCTTCTTGATGAACAGATTGCCGCTGGACGTGAGCGGAGTCGCAAACCCCTCGATCGTCGTGACCTGCCGAAACTCGGCCTGAAGATCTTTCGTCTGTTCGTACCGGGCCTGGATTTTCTTGACGACCTCACGGACTTCCTTTGACCCCTTTCCCTGGCTCTGATCGCCCGCCGCGAGGGCGTTTCCGGAAAAGCAGACGCTGCCGAGCAACATCAGCACGGCAACTGGAATCAGGCCGCGCCGTTCTGGGATCACAGGTCGTCTCCTCCGACAGGGCCTTTACGGGCGAGCACTTCGCGCCGTCCGTCACGTCCGGGCGCCCCGACGATTCCTTCCTGCTCCATCTGTTCGATCATGCGCGCCGCGCGCGGATAGCCGACACGCAGTCGGCGCTGGATCAGCGAGGCGGAAGCCTGGCCGGACGACATCACCAGATCCTTGGCCTGCTCGTAGACCTCGTCCTGCCCCTCTTCCTCCCTGGCTTCCTCCTGCTTCAACGACTGCAATTCTTCGGAATAGACGGGGGACGCCTGTTTCTTCACGAACTCCACCGTACGGTGCACGTCGTCGTCCGGCACGAAGGAGCCGTGCAGACGGACCAGCTTGCCCGTCCCCGACGCGAGGTAGAGCATGTCTCCCCGTCCCAGCAGCGCCTCGGCGCCGTTGGCATCCAGAATCGTTCGCGAGTCCGTTTTCGATGAAACCTGAAACGCGATGCGCGCCGGAAAGTTCGCCTTGATCAGACCGGTGAGCACGTCCACCGACGGCCGCTGCGTGGCAAGGATCAAATGGATGCCCGACGCCCGCGCCATCTGGGCCAGCCGCGCGATCTTCTCCTCGACTTCCTTGGGCGCCACGGCCATCAAATCGGCCAGCTCGTCGATCATGACCACGATGTAGGGCAGCGGAGACGGAGGCGTTTTGGGCTCCATGATCTGTTTGGGCCCTTCCGAAACAGTGCTTTCCCCGGCCGCCAGACGGGCGTCCTCAGTCAGAAACTCGATCGGCAAGTCCTCCTGCGTCGCCCTGGCTTCCAGCGCCTCTTTGGACAGAGTGCCCTGCTCCTTCGCCACGCGGCGGTTGTAGTCGTCCACGTTGCGGACGCCCATTTCCGCCAGCAGCTTGTACCGGCGTTCCATTTCCTGGACCACCCACCCCAAACCGCGCGCCGCCGACTTGGCATCCGTGATCACCGGCCGCAACAGATGCGGGAGGCCGTCGTAGGCCTTGAACTCGAGCATCTTCGGATCCACGAGCAGCAACTTCACTTCGTCGGGCTTGGCCGTGAACAGCAGGCTCAGCAGCATCGTATTGAGGCCGACGCTCTTGCCCGCGCCGGTCGCTCCGGCCACCAGCAAGTGCGGCATCGTCTTCAGATCGGCTGTGACCGGTTTCCCGAAAATGTCCTTGCCCAGCGCAAGCCGCAGTTTCGAGCGGGACCTGGTGAAGGCCTCGCTCGTGACCACTTCCTTGAGCGACACGGTCTCGCGGCTCGGATTGGGAACCTCCACGCCGACCACCGACTTTCCGGGAAGCGGCGCCACGATGCGCAGGCTGATCGCCTTCATCGCCAGCGCCAGGTCATCGGCCAGGTTCACAATCCGCGCAACCTTGATGCCGGGAGCCGGCTCGTATTCATACATGGTCACCACAGGGCCGGGATGCACTTCCGTGACCTTGCCCTCGATCCCGAAATTCAGCAGCGCCTTGGTCAGCACCTCCGACTGGGCCTTCAGTTGTTCGTCGGTCAGCCGGTCAACCGGCCCGGAAGGATCGCTCAACAGCTCCAGCGGATCCGGCAGCACATAGCCTTCCGCTGCGGCGCGGGTCGTGGCCACTTCGGCCTTCTTCGTTTTTTTCCTGGTCTCCTTGACGACCGGCTCGGCCGGCTGAAGCAGGGCCGGCTCAGTCGTGGCAGATGCCGTTTCCGGTGCCAACACCGGTTCAGGCTCCACGGCAATGGAATTTTCTTCCGCCGGCGTGTCCGGCATACCGACCGGTTCAGGACGATTGATCTTGAGCGGACGCGGCTTGGCCTTTTTCGCTCTGGCGGCTTCCTCGGCCGGCCGCTCGGGCAACAGGGCCGCCATGGATTCCCTGCACCGCTCCCACCAGGCCGGCATGCGAAGGATCACCAATTCACTGAAAGAGATCCACCACTGTGACAGCCGGCGGGCGAGATCGGCCAGCGACATGGGCGTCGCCAGCAGCATCGAGATGACCAGCCCGGCCAGCACGATGATGTGGGCGCCGGTGCTGGCAAAATACCCGCGCAGGCCGTCCGCGATCGCCAACCCGACCCTCCCGCCCGCCTGGCCGCGGTAGACGAACCCGCTGGACAACGTCGGGATAGCCGTGACTTCCAGGTGCAGCAGGCCGCTCAGGAACAGCAGCGCCGCGAACGATCCGGCCGCGCTACGAAGCGTGACGGCCAGTTCACCTTCCACGAAACAGCGCGCGCCCAGCATGGCGAGGAGCACCGACAGCAGATAGGCGCCGCCCCCGACCAGCCCGAAGAGAAACGAGGCCAGGGTCGCGCCGACGGAGCCGATCATGTTGTGTGTGGGACCAGCAGGCGACGAATCGAACAACGACGCATCGGCCGAAACGAACGACACCAGGCTGAGGAGCGTGAGCAAACTCATGGTAATCAGCAGGACGCCGATTACCTCGTGTTTCAGATGGGTTTTGGGTTTGGACTGGCCGCGGGGATCACCGCGTTTCGTCGTGGTGGATCCACCCATGCGCGCGATGGTAACACTAGGACGGGCACGGGGCAAGAGCCTATAGCATATGGCTTATGGCAAGAGCTTCGGAATGGACCAGTGTGGTATTCGGCGCGCTCTCCCCTTCAAACCATACGCTATAAGCTATACGCCATTAGCTCCTAGCCAGCGCATTGGCCAGCGCGGCAAATTGCCCTATGGCCAGCGATTCCGCGCGCCGCGCCGGTTCGATCCCGGCAGCTTCCAGCGCGGGCATGATCTGTTCCGATGGAAACCCCTCGTCGCGCAGGGAATTGAACAGTGTTTTCCGGCGATGGGCGAATGCCGCTCGAACCGTCCTGATGAACAGGGGCTCGTCCAAGACGGACACCGCCGGCTCGCGCCGCACCGGCAGCACGACCACCGTCGAACCCACGGCCGGCCTGGGACGAAAACAGCTTGCGGAGACGTGAAAGGCCAGCGACGGTTCGGCCCGGTACTGGGTCAGGATCGAGAGGATGCCATAGTCCTTCGTTCCCGGCTGGGCCACGAGACGCCTGGCGACCTCCGTTTGCAGCATCAGCACCATCCGGTCGATCTGCCGGCGGGCGTTCAAGAGTTTGAACAGGAGCGGGGACGACACATTATACGGCAGGTTCGCGACGACGACCGTGCCGGGCGGCAGGGTTTCGTAGGGATAGTCCAACGCGTCGCCGAAATGGATCTCGACGTTCGCGCATCCCGCCAGGACCTCATCCAGCGTGGCGCCAAGCGAACGGTCCACTTCGATCGCCAGCACGCGCCGGGCCTGCCCGCTCAGCGCCCGCGTCAGGATGCCGCGGCCCGGGCCGACCTCCAGGACCGTTTCATGCGGCTGCAGCGCGGCCGCCGCGACGATTTTTCTGACGATATTCTGATCGATCAGGAAATGCTGGCCGAGGCGTTTCTTCGGCGGAGGAGCGGCACCCATGGCGGCTCAGAGGCTTTTCATCAGGGCTCGAAGGTGCGCGCGATAGAGTTCGACTTCGTCCGAGAATTCCTCGAAGAGGTCGTTGGTGAAGGACGGACCGGGCTTCACGGCGGCAAGCTGCTGGGCGGCCGGCGGATTGATCTGCTGCGCGATCAGCGCCGCCGTCCGCGCCTTCCACTTGTGGACCAGTTCCGTGGCCCCCACCGTGTTCATGCTCTGCGTGACGGCTTCCTTTTCGATGGCGTCGAGTTCCTGGAGCTGTTTCTGGAGCATGGCCTGTGCCGTGTTCGGTTGATCGGACATCAATGAGTTCCTAGCATGGCTGGTTTATCTGGTTTGTCTGGTTTATCTGGTTTTTCTGGTTGAACAAAAGAAACCAAACAAACCAGACAAACCGCTCATTTTCTCTTCGCTGCCAGTTTCGCGGCCAGCGTGATCGCCTCGACCATGCTCCCGGGATCGGCCACGCCCTTGCCGGCGATGTCGTAGGCGGTCCCGTGGTCCACCGACGTGCGAATGATCGGCAGGCCGATCGTCAGGTTGACGCACCGGCCGAACGCGAGCAGCTTCAGCGGGATCAGACCCTGATCGTGGTACATGGCCACCACGCCGTCGTAGTCGCCCCGCGCGGCTTTTCCAAACAGGGTATCGGCGGGCAG
>Ga0155970_158_pt1 | contig 15274 bp, 19 predicted proteins | sample RifCSPlowO2_02_FD_107624 | JGI IMG/M metagenome (GOLD analysis project Ga0155970, IMG submission 107624) | Nitrospirae bacterium RIFCSPLOWO2_02_FULL_62_14
GGGAAGGGTGTCAGTCCCCAGGCTCCACGCGCCCGTCTCGCCAGGCGTCTCAGCGGTTTCGTCACGAACCCTCATGAATAATGCGGGCTGGCCTCTTCCATGGTCTGGCCGCGCTTGTGCCGGCCGGTGCAATTCACTATGCTGGTCGGCCATATGACGGATGGAAACATCCTGCCCATTCTCGCGGGACTCGGTATCATGCTGGCGCTGGCGGTTCGCTACTGGCTCCGTCGCCGCCGGGCCGCCAGGCTGGCCGATCAGTTGCTGGACGATGTGGTGAAGGCCAAGGACGCGTTCCGCCGGTAGGGAGGTATGACGGTGGCAGATCTGGACGACAAGAGAAGCAAAACCTATGCGCTCTATTCCTCGCTCCGGCGGTTCTTCGAGCCGCTGCGCGAACATTGGGACAAGCTGAGCCCTCAGGAGAAAGACGTCGTCATCAGGGAAGTCGAAGCGTTTCTCAACTCGGTGAAGCCGACGAGAGGATAATCGCGCTTCTTCCTACTCTTCCCGTATCCCGCCCAATCCAATCGCCTTCGTCCCGTGCTTCTCGATAATCGCGTCCATGGCGGCGAGGGCCCTGCTCCGCCGCTGATCGAAGAGCCCTCCCATGGCGGGAACGAGATCGCCCAGCGTCACGCCGGCCAGCCGGTACTTCGTGCGCGGAGCCATGAGGCTCAGCAGTGCCGCGCGGATGTCCCGCCACATCATCGGATCGTCGTTGAGCGGCTTGGGAAAATGATGCTGCTTCGTCGTGAGCCGGTGGGTCGCATCCTTGAGCTTGACCGTGAAGGAACCGGCAGCGAGACCTTCCACCCGCAGCTCGTGCGCCAGTTCGGCGAGAAACCCGCGCAACGTCTTTTCCAGGAACGCCGGATCGTCGGTGTCGTGATCGAAGGTCGTCTCGTGACCGAGACTCTTCTGCTCCCGGTCCGGAACGACCGGGTCGTCGTCGATTCCCCGTGCCAGCGCCTGGATGACCGGCAGTCGTTTGCCCCACATGCGGCGGAGCGGGGACTCAAAGCGCGGCTCCAGTAAATCGCTGATCGTGCGGACACCGATCCGCTCCAGCGATTCGGCGGTCTTCGGCCCGATGCCGGAGAGTGATGTGGCCGGACGCGGAGCCAGGAAAGCCGCTTCCGTGCCCGGCTCAATGACGGCGAGACCGTCGGGCTTGTGCGCGTCGGCGGCGAGTTTCGCCACGGGCTTGCTGGTGGCGACGGCGATCGTGCAGCGCAGGCCGGTCGCCTCGAAGAGCGCGTCCTTGACGGTCCGGCCCAGCGCCGCCGGATCGGGATGCAGCAATTGCAGATCGGTCGCGTCGGCGTAGAACTCGTCGATGCTGCTCCATTCCGTGGCGGGAAAGAACCGGTCGGTCACCTGGCGCATCTGCTCGTGCAGGCGCCGGTAAAGCGCGCGATCGGGCGGAACGAGGATCAGGTTGGGACAAAGCTTGAGCGCGTGGGCCGTCGGCATGGCGGAATGGACGCCGAACGGCCGCACGGCGTAACTGGCTGCGGCGATGATCCCGCGCGGCGGCGGGCCGCCGACGGCCACCGGCTTGCCGGCGAGCGACGGATCGGCCACGACCGCGGCGGAGGCGAACATCGCGTCCACGTCGCCGAAGACGATCTGGCGAAACCATTTCGCCATGGGGGAACCTGCTCAGGAGGATGCGAAGGGGAGCTCCAGTTGCACGAACGGTAACGGCCGGTATTGCGCGGACCGGTGTCGAGGCCGGATGCGCCGCCGCTTTCGGGGGAGTTTTCCCGGCAGCACTTCGCCGAGCAGGCCGTGGCAGGCACCGCAGCGGTGATCCTTCGGCCGGATCGTCCGGCGTTGGCGCTGGTAATCCTGCCCGCACTCGAGGCAGCGCCAGGCGTAGGTCAGGAAGGCGCTGACTTCCTCGTCGAGCGTGTGGTGGATCGTGATCTTGAGGCCGTCGCGGTTCATCGCCTCCATTTTCTCGAGAAAATCCGGGCCGTGATCCGGCCGCCGCTTGCGCACGTCGAACTGCCATTGGTGAATCATTTCATGCGCCAGGGTGCTGAGCCATTCACACTCCGACAGATTCTGCAACAGCGGCGTGGAAAGGCGGATGAGCCGGCGCGCCCGCCCGTCGTGCCCATCCTCGCGCGACCTCGGCCCGGCGTGACTGACGAACATGCCGGCGGACGAGGTCAGGCGGGAACTCCAGACGATCTCGATGGGGGGCAGCGCCCCGCCGAAATAGCGGGTATTCAATTCGGACCACTGGGACTGCAATTGCTGAAGCGTGACGGGAGCGGTTTCGGTGAGCGCCGGCCTCGCCATCCCCATCAGCGTCCCAACTCTTCCAGGACGGCGGCGGCCAGCAAGGGGACCATGATCTCGTGGTGGCCGATGAGCGAGTAGCCGTGGCCGCCCTTCTGCGTCGGACGTTTCACCACGTTCGTCAGGGGACGGTAGTGCGAGAGGAAGTCCATGTTCACCGTTGTGATGTCGGCCAGAGCGTGGCCCAGATTACGCCCCAGCGTGACGGTTTTCAAGAACACTTCCGGCATGATGACGTTGGAGCCCAGGTTGAGATAGACCCCGCCTTCCATCCCGGCGACCACGGCGGCCAGCCGGCGGAAGTCGAGCAGCGACGTCGCGCCGATGGACGCGCCGTCCGCCGACGGGTGCATGTGGATGATGTCCGTCCCGAGCGCGACGTGGACGGTCACCGGCACGCCCAGCCGCGCGCCGGTGGCGAGCAGGCTGATTTTCCGGTGGGGAAACTGCCCCTGGTAGCGGTTGATGTAATGGCCGACCGATTCGCCGAGCCCCCAGCCTTCCTTCGCGCCGCGCGTGATCGCGTCGTTGAGCATGCGGCCGGTTTCCTCCGCCATGCCGAAGCGGCCTGAATCGATCTCGGCGTCCACGTCCTCCGAGGTATGGCCCATCAGCGCCAGCTCAAAGTCGTGGATGACGACGGCGCCGTTCATGGCGACGGCGGTGACGATGCCGCGCTCGACGAGATCCACCAGGATGGGGTTCAAGCCGACCTTGGTCGGGTGCGCGCCCATGCCCACGATCACCGGCTTGCCGCGCTTGTAGGCCTTCACGATGGCCTGCGCCACGGCCCGGAGCGTGTTGACGGCGAGAAAATCGGGAAGGCTCTTCAGGAATTTCTGCAGGGACTCGCCGCGCTTCCACGGCGCGGCGAAGGCGGACAGCTTCACCTTGCTGTGCCGGCGGCCCAGCGGATAGGTCTTGAGTTTGGAAACGTCGATCGGCGGCAGGGCCGTGTGCGGGAGCTTCGAGGGACGGGTTTTCTTACTGGACTTTGCCAAACAGCTGTTCCTCAATCAACTCGCAGAGCACATGGCCGAGCGTGATGTGGCTTTCCTGAATGCGGGCGGTGACGGTGGACGGCACGACGAACGCGTGATCCACCAGCCCGGCCAGCTTGCCGCCCTTGCCGCCGGTCCAGCCGATCGTCGTCAGGCCGCAGGCCTTCGCCGCCTCGACGCCCTTCAGCACGTTGGGCGAGTTGCCGCTGGTGCTGATCGCGATGGCGATGTCGCCCTTCTGGCCGAGGGCTTTGACCTGGCGCGCGAAGAGTTCGTCGTAGCCATAGTCGTTGGCGATGCAGGTGATCGTCGCCATGTCGGTGCCGAGCGCGATGGCCGGCAGCGGCACGCGGTCCTTGTGGTAGCGGCCGACGAATTCGGCGGCGATGTGGGAGGCGTCGGTGGCGCTGCCGCCGTTGCCGAAGAGCAGCACCTTGCGGCCTTCTTTCAGGGCGCGGGCAATGAGTTGAGCCGCCTGGACGATCTTGTCCGCGTATTCCAGGACGAATCGCCGCTTGACGTCGGCGCTTTCCTCGAAAGCTTGGATCGCTTTGTTCTTCATCCGGCCGTGATTCTAGGCCGTGGGTTTCGAACTGTCAAACGCGCGTCACTTGCCGGCCTGCGGGACCTCGTATTTCTTGCCCATCATGCTCATCGCCAGCGTGATCATGGAGCCGATGTCCGCGACATTGGCCGGCAGCACCACCGTATTCGTGGCCTTGGCCAGCTCGCCGAACTTGGTGATGTATTGTTCGGCCACGCGCAATTGCACGGCTTCCGTGCCGCCCGGGACGCGGATGGTATCGGCGACCTTGCGGAGCCCCTCGGCGGTCGCCGTGGCGATGGAGAGAATGGCGGCGGCCTGGCCCTCGGCTTCGTTGATCTGCTGCTGCTTTTTAGCCTCCGAGGCCTTGATCACCTGCTGCTTGGCGCCTTCGGCTTCGTTGATCGCGGCGTCCCGCTCGCCTTCCGAGGTCAGAATCACCGCACGCTTTTCCCGCTCGGCCTTCATCTGCTTTTCCATCGCCGCCAGCACGTCGCGCGGCGGGGTGATGTTTTTGATCTCGTAGCGGAGCACCTTCACGCCCCACGGCTCGGAGGCCTTGTCCAATTCGGCAACGACCAGGGCATTGATGGTGGTCCGGGCCTCGAAGGTCCTGTCCAGCTCGATTTTTCCGATCTCGCTCCGCAGGGCCGTCTGGGCCAGCTGCATGAGGGCGAACCTGTAGTCGCTGATGCCGTAGGACGCCCGCTCGGGGTTCAACACCCGCATGTACAGGAGGCCGTCCACGGTGACCTGGACGTTGTCACGCGTGATGCAGACCTGCTCCGGAATGTCCACGGCGGTTTCCTTGAGGGAATGTTTATAGTGAATCGAGTCGATGAAGGGGAGCAGGATGTGAAAGCCGGCGTCGAGTATGGAATTGAATTTTCCCAGCCGCTCCACCACGTAGGCGCTCTGCTGCGGGACCACGACCGCGGTCTTGGCGATGATGATGACGACGATCAGCGCCAGGACGATGACGACGAACATTCCGCCTTCCATAGAGTTCAGCCTCCTAACGCAGGAAATGTCTTATTCCGGTTTCAGCCAGAGCGTCAGGCCGTCCACCTTCGTGACCGCCGCGCGCTGGCCTTTGCTCAAGGGGGAGGCCCCGCCGTTCCGCGCGCTCCACGTCGTGCCGCGCAATTCCGCCTTGCCGGTCTGGCCGGGCGGCACATCGTCGAGCAGGAGGGCGGTCTCGCCGACCATCGTGTCCACCGGATGGGATTTCTGTCCCTGGCTCATCCGGAGGAGGGGGCCCCTGAACAGCAGCAGTGAGACGACGGCGATCACGGAGAACAGGAGCCATTGCATCCAATCAGTCACGACCAGATCGAATCCGGCCAGTCCGCCTACGACCAGCGCCGCAATGCCGAAAAACAGCAGATAGAACCCGCCGGGCGATGCCATCTCCGCGCCGGCCAGGACCAATCCCAGGAAGAGCCAGTACCACCAGGTCATCGAACGCCTCGCAGGTTCTGAGGAATTGTCGTTGAAAAATGACTGCCGCCGTGCAAAGTCTAGGCGTGTTTACGGAGGCCGTCAAGAAGAACTGTCCGCCGGATGTCGCGTTGAACGCCCGCCGTGCCGATGCTATAGTCCGCGCGTCATGGCAACCGAGAGTTCCGTCAAAGCCCTGCTGGTGGCGATCACCGATCACGCGCCGCCGGCGGTCTATACCGTCAACCGGCTCAAGCCGGAGCTGCTCTGCTTTTTTGCGCCCGAGTCGGCCAAGGGCCTTGTCGAGTCGTCCGTGCAGCCGAAGATCGCGCAGATGCCGCGCAAGTGGGATTGGATCGTGACGCCGGACGCCGCGCGCTTCATGCCCTCCTATCAAGCCGTCGCGCGCGCGCTGCCCGGGATGATGCGGACGTGGGACGTGCAGGCAGGCGAACTGGTGGTGGATCTCACCGGGGCGACACCGGCCATGGCTGCGGCGCTCTCGCTGGCGGCGCTGCCCTACACCTCGCGCATCGTGACGATCGGGCCGGCGGCAACCGGTTACGACGGCGAGGCGATTACCATTGATGGCCAGGACAAAGTCTGGCTGCAGGGCAATCCCTGGGACGAAGCGGCGGCGCAGACGCGCCATGAGGCCTGCGAATACTTCAATCGAGGCTCATTCGCGGCGGCACAGGCGGTCTTCCGCCAGATCGAAGCGCGCGTGAGCGGCGGGCAGAAACCGATGTACCGGGCCCTGGCCGATCTTGCGGAGGGCTACAGTTTCTGGGAGCGGTTTCAATATCGCCAGGCCTGGGACAAACTCAAGACGGCGCATAAGGCGCTGGAGATGGCCTCGGTCTGGGGCGGGCCGCCCGGACTCAAGGCCGTGCTGGCCGGCGTCAAACAGAACGCCGGGTTTTTGGAAAAACTGGTACTGGATCCCAATGAGGTCAAGGAAACCCTCGCGCTGGACCTGCTCGCCCATGCGCGTCGCCGCGCGGACACCGGGCACGATTACGAAGCGGCGATGATCGCGCTCGTGCGCGCGCTGGAAGCCTTCGCGCAATTCCAGTTGTTCAAGCAGTACAGGATCAAGACCTGGGACCTGCAGCCCGAGCAGTTGCCGGAGGCGCTGCGCGAAACCTGCCGGACCTGTTTTCTGAGCGATCTGGACGGCAAGTACAAACTGCCGCTGCACGATCAGTTTCGCGCGCTGGCCGGCCTCGGTAGCCAGATGGGTCAGGCCTATCTGGCCCAGTGGCCGAAGATGAAGCCGCTGCTCGACGCAGCCAATCAGGCCGTGCTGGGCCACGGGTTTGAGACATTAAAACCCGAGCGATATCAGCAACTATTCGAAGTCGTGATGAAACTCACGGGCGTGAACAGCGTCTCATTGCCCGCGTTTCCGGTGTTGAGTCTTTAAGAGCATATGGCTTATGGCGTATAGCACGAGCAAGAAAAAGGCGAAGAATGGCGTTTCGGTTTGAGACGCTCGAAATCTGGCAGATGGCCAAGGAGTACGCGGCAAGGGTCTATGCCGTTACCGCTAAGTTTCCGAGGCATGAAGACTATGGATTGAAGTCCCAGCTGAATCGAGCAGTTAACTCGATCGCGCTCAATATCGCGGAGGGCACAGCCAAGAACAGTAACAAAGCGTTTGACTATCACCTGGAGATTGCATTGGGATCGACCTTTGAAGTAGTTGCCGGGGCGTTTCTTGCCAAGGATCGAGCGTACATCGCAGAGGTTGAGCACAGTGTCTTATATGAGGATGGTCAGCGACTTGCGAAAAGCATTAATGCATTCAGAAACACGCTGTTGATATCCTGAATTCCAGATCTTGGTTTTGTGATCTTTGTCCGTGCCATCAGCCATACGCTATAAGCTATACGCTCCCATGGAAGTTCGCATCTACTACGAGGACACGGATTGTGGCGGAGTGGTGTACTATGCCAACTATCTGAAGTATTTCGAGCGGGCCCGGACGGACTATCTCGAACGGCACGGCTTCTCCGTGGCGAAACTTGCAAAGGAAGGCACCGTCTTCATGGTCGTCCGCGCCGAACTCGAGTACAAATCGCCGGCCCGCCTGGGCGACAGGCTCCTCGTCGAGACCGCGCTGAGCGAACAAGGCAAGGCCTCGTTCGTGTTCTCCCATGTCATCACAGAAAAAACGAGCAGGCGCGTCGTCGTGGAAGGATCGGCGACGCTCGTGGCGACGACGCCGGAAGGCAAAATCAAACGGATCGATCCTGAGATGCTGAAACGGCTGCAGGCTCGGAAAAAAGGAGTTGTCTGATGCCGGAAAAATTCGGAACCTGGCTGGCCATCGCCGCCGTTACCGTCGGCTTTATCGTGCTCGCCTGGCTGCTGTTCGCGGAGGGGCCGAACGACAAGAAAAAGAAGTAAGAGAGCAGGGAGCTCCAGCCCCATCAGTTCGCTCTAGCGGGTGGCAGTTACGGCCAGGCGAAAACCTAGCGCGTGAAGGAGCGCCTCCAGGCTTCGCAGTTCCGGGTTCCCGCGCTCAGAAAGCATTTTGTAGAGGCTTTCTCTGTTGAGCTTCGCTTTCTCCGCGAGCTGCGCCACCCCACCCTGCGCCTCCGCCACGTTTCGCAAGGCCAGGAGAAATAATTCCGGATCCTCCTCCTCGAGCGCAGCGTTCAGGTACGCTTCAGCTTCCCGGGGGTTCCGCAGACTCTCGATCAGATCCTCATGATAGGACTTACTCTTGCTCATGGCCGTCTCCTGTACTCATTCCAGTAGTCGTGTGCCAGGTTGATGTCCGCGGCCTGGGTGCTCTTGTCGCCGCCGCAGAGAAGCAGCACGATTGTCGAACCCAATTGGCCGAAGTACACCCGATAGCCAGGCCCGTAATCGATGCGAAGCTCCTGCACGCCTTCGCCCACGCTGCGACAGTCACCAAAGTTCCCGAGGCTGACCCGGTCCAGCCGCACACGAATCCTCACCCGGGCCCTTTCGTCGTGCAATGAGGCCAGCCATTCGCTAAACGGCAGCCGGCCATCGGCAGTTCGATAAATCCTGAGATCTCTTGGCGTCGCGTCCATAATTGTAGCCTATACACTACATCGTCACAAGACTTATCTTTCTGAACGCGGCTTGTCGTGCCCTTCCTCCTTCATCACCTCCGAGACGTTGCGGTTGTTGACGTAGACCTCGGCCAGCGTGCGGCCGTAGGTATCCTGACCGTAGGGGATCACGAGCACCGGACCTTCGCGCAATAACAGATCCAGGCGCTGCGAGGCGCTGAACCCTCCGGCCTCCGTCGTCTCCGGTGCATTGATGCCGCGGATGCGGAACCGCTCGGTACCGATGGCGAAGGTGTCGCCGTCGATCGAGCGGATCTGCCAGCCTTCGAGGAGGCGCGGTTTCTGTGGCCGGTCCGGAGCGGGAAGGCGGGAAGCCAGCAGGCGGCGGGCGAACGCCGCTTCCTGCCTCGCCGCCTGCAGATTGTGTTTCGGCAGTCCCTTGAGTTGCTTGCGGACCGGATTAAGGCGGGCCGGCTTGCGATCTTTGACCGGCGGCGCTGGCCGCGAGGTCTCGGTGATGCGCGATTGGACCATGAGACCATGGATCGCCGGGCTGACGGGGTGCAACGCATGCAATTCCTCGTTGGATTCCGCTCCCACGGGAGTCGGAATGGCCAGGAATGCGCCGGCCAGAGCCAGGGTAGCCAGGGTTTGCCGGATAAGCGGATGTTCGATCATGGATACGATGTCCGTTGTTCGCATAGCGTCTCCTTTCGGTGGCGGTTTCTCGACGGTCGGAGGAGACTTTGCAAAACCCGTGCGCGAAATGGGCAGGTTGACAAGGTGGAAACCCGCATGCTGGAATAGCAGCAAGCCGCGAGAAATGCGCGAAAGGCGGGAAATGCGAGACGCGACTGTAATTTAGTCGTTCTGGCTTTTCACGCGAGTCTTGCCAGTCTCGCTAGTCGCGCCAGGAGGTTAAGTTATGGATATGATGGGACGAGTAGGGCTGGTCGAGATTCCAGTGCTGATCGCGCCGGATCAGAAGGCCTGGCTGGACAAGATGGTCAAGGAAGGCAAGATTGCGGTCCCGCCCGGTGGAAGCCTAGAGAAGGGATCCTTGATCTCGATGTTCCTGCGTATGCTGATCCACAATGCCATGGAAGAGCAGGCGCGGCAGGAAGCGTTGGACAAGGAAGACGAGGACGAATAGGAGTCGTTCGCGGGCCTCTTGCGTACCCTGTTCGATACGCCCGTATCTTTTATGGCCCGCTCCTGCCTCAGAAGAGCATATGGCCTATAGCTTATGGCTTATAGCAAGAGCGCAGACGGAACGATTTTGATTCTCTTGCCATAGGCTATTTGCTATACGCTCCCCCTCCGGGCTATACGCCATATGCTATAAGCTCTTCATTACCACCTGCGCGGCCGCGACGGTCTTTTTGATGTCCGCGTCGCTATGGGCCGTCGAGAGGAACGCCGCTTCGAACTGCGAGGGCGCGAAGTAGACGCCCCGCTCCAGCATCCCACGAAAGAACCTGGCGTAACGCTGCTGGTCGGAGCGTTTGGCCGACGCGTAATCCACCACCGGCTGATTGGTAAAAAATCCGCAGAGCATCGAGCCCACCCGCGTCTGCGTGAACGGCACGCCGGCCTGCTTCGCGGCCTTGCCGAGTCCATCCGCCAGCGCGGCCGACCTGGCTTCCAGTTTTTTGTAGACCCCTGATGCCTTCAGCGCTTTCAGCGTTTCGATCCCCGCCGTCACGGCCAGCGGATTTCCCGAGAGCGTCCCGGCCTGGTAGACCGGCCCGGCCGGCGCGATCATCTGCATGATCTCCCGCCTGCCGCCGTAGGCGCCGACCGGCAGGCCGCCGCCGATGATTTTCCCCAGGCAGGTGAGGTCCGGCGTGACGCCGTAGAGCGTCTGGGCTCCACCGTAATGCACGCGGAAGCCGGTGATGACTTCGTCGAAAATCAGCAGCGCGCCGCAGGCGCGCGTCAACTCGCGGAGCGCCTGTAGAAAGCCCTGGCACGGCGGCACCACGCCCATGTTGCCGGCGACCGGTTCGACGATGATGCAGGCCAGTTCGTTCGCGTGCGCTTCGAGCAGGCTTTTCACGGCCCGGACATCATTATAAGGAGCGGTCAGCGTGTGTTTGGCGAAGTCGGCCGGCACGCCGGGGGAATCCGGCAGGCCGAGCGTCGCCACGCCGGAGCCGGCCCTGGCTAATAGGTAATCACTATGGCCGTGATAGCAGCCGTCGAATTTGAGGATCTTGTCCCGTTTCGTGTAGCCGCGTGCCAAACGGATCGCGCTCATGACGGCTTCGGTGCCGGAGCTGACCAGCCGCACCTGTTCCATCGAGGGCACGGCCTCGCCGATCATCCTGGCCAGGCGGACTTCCAGTTCCGTTGGCGCTCCGTAGCTCGTGCCGCGCGTGGCGGCCCGCTGGATGGCCTTGATGACCGAACCCGGCGCGTGCCCCAGGATCATCGGCCCCCACGAATGGACGTAGTCGATGAACTTGTTGCCGTCCGCGTCCCACAGGTAGGCGCCTTTGGCTTTTGAAATGAAGAGGGGCTGGCCGCCGACGGATTTAAAGGCGCGAACCGGGCTGTTCACCCCGCCCGGGATGTATTGCAGCGCCTGGCTGAAGAGCTGTTGCGAACGTGTGGTCTTCATGCGTCCCGACAACCTCCGCTGAACGGGGCCGCACTGTATCACGCAGAATCGGATCGGATCAATGAATGGCGGGAGCCTGTCTTAGAGCCCGTCGTTCCCGTGCATCCGGGCGAAGAGATCCCAGTCGAACGGCTTGGTCGCGATCGCATGCAGGGGGATGGGTTCGATCGTCCCCGGCTCCCGGTAGGCCAACATGCAGCCCACGACCTGCTCCGGCTGCTCGACCAGACGGCGGATGGCTTCGTAACCGAGATGCTGGGCGATGGCCTTGTCCTCGGGCGTGGGCGGGGCGCCTCTCAGGGTATGCCCGAGGATCGTGGCCTTGGTGGCGACCGTGAGGGGATACTGGCCGGTTCTCGCTTCGTGCTGTGACCAGTGGGCGATGTTCCCGGCTACGTACTCGACGAGGCCGTGCACGCCCCCGTCAGGATGGTGGCGGTGGGGAGTCCGTTCCGCGACCACGTATAAATGGCTTTTGTTCGGCACCCCGAGGGTGCGTTTCAGCGTACCCAGGATGACTTCCTCGATGTAGGCGTCCGGGTCGGGATGTTCGTTGACCAACACGCCCTCGGCCCTGGCTTGATAGGCGCAGGCCAACGCCAGGTGGCCGGACCCCGCGCCCATGACTTCGACGAAAAACACACTGCCCATCGCAGCGCTCGTCGCCTTCAGCGACTCGATCGAATGATTCGCCAATGCGACTGCGGAATGGAAGCCGAGCGAAGTGGTCCCCGCGATGTTGTTGTCGATGGTGCCGGGAATCCCCACCACCTGCACACCGAATTGCTCGGAGATCGCGCGCGCGCCGCGAAGGCTGCCGTCGCCGCCCAGGACGATCAGCGCGCCGTCGCGCAGATAGGGCTCGAGATGCCGCATCGCGGCCTGCTGGACGCGCTCGTCCTTGAAATCCTCGAAGCGGCTGCTCCCGATCGGGCTGCTCGCGATGCTGCTCATGCCCCGGGTATCGTGCTCCGTCACCGCTTCGATCCAGTTGTTCGCCAGCCCGAGGAATCCGTGACGGACGTAATGCACGTCAAGGCCCCAGCGGTTTCCGGCCACGCGCAGTTCCTTCAACGCGGCGCCGGCGCCGGCGAAATCGCCGCCCGAGACCAGCGCGACGATCCGCCTGATCTGCCGGGGCTTCAACGTGATCCGCCCCCTCCGTTCCTGCTCGACGCTCACCCAGGCCTCGCGGGCCTTCCGTTCCCGCTCGGACAGTCCCACCGCCGTGGAATACCCCGACAAGCGGCCGCTTTCGCAGGTCAGGAGCACCACGTTGTCCTGGCCTTCCTTGTACTCGCCGAACTCGGTGAAGGCCTCGCGGAACGGCCGCGGGTCGAGAAACACCATGAGCGCGCGCAGCGTGGAGCTGTGCGTGTAGAGGCAGACGACCTGTTTGTCATGTGACTGTCCCAACCGGTGGAACCCGTCGACGACATCAACATAGAGATCGAAAAAGGAATGCCCGCCCGGATAGCTGTACAACGGCTGCTTGATCAGACGCTTGGCAGTCTTCGCGTCGACGCCGAAGGCCTTGGCCGCTTCTTCGGCTTCGACCTGCTTGTCCACGCCGGTGACCCATCCGAAGTCCTGCGATTCCAGGGTGGGCTCTGCCGCCGCCCGCGCGGTCTCAGCGCCTTGCGGAAGAAGCGTCGCCGCCACCCGCTCGAACAACTGGCTCGTGTTCGGGCTCCGGCTCACAAGATGGACGAAGGTTCGCGGATCCAGGTAGTTGTCGAGCTGGAGAAAGTCCAGTTGCTGTCCGACCGCGCCGACCATCCTGGCCAGCGCGGCGCCGACCGCGTCGGCCTTGGGAAGCCCCCGCTCCGCGTCCAGCACGTTTGCGAGGCGGCGTCCGACCCGATAGGTCCCGCTCTCCACGCGGGAGTACCCGTGGCGCAGGGTGAAGAGGAGTGTCCGACCGGTCAAATCCCTTGGCAGCAGCCAGAACCGGTCCTGCCCGAGATCCAGGACGACGCGACCTTCGGCCAGCTGGGGTGTCAACTGGCCGCGCGGCACGATCGCCACCGGGCGGCGAAAGGACGGCTTCTGCACCGAACCGATTGGCACGCGATAGAGCGGCGACAGCTCTCCTGTTGCGAGGAGCCGGTTCCAGGCCGCAAAAAAGACGAGTTCGTCTTTCCCGCAGTCTTCATTGATCACGGCCCGACGGGCTGCCGCGTAGGCCTCGGCTCCGGGAAACCCGTTTTGAGCCCGCTGGACAAACGCACGGATCTTGTCCATGGCTTCGCGAGCCCGCCGCGGGCGATCGGGCGCCGGCATCGGGGGCGCCGGGAGCGCCATCCCCTCTGCCGACACCCTCGAGACACGGGTCGCCAGCGCCTCCCCGTAGGCCAACAGGCCTTCGACGGTCACGAAATCCAGCTTTTCTCCTTCGGCATGCATTTTTAGTATGTCCTCACATTATCGTCACGCCTATCTTACCAACATAACCTACCCATTGGACAATGCGCAGTCCGTTCCTCTCCTTCCCCGGTAATGCGTCGTGGATCGTGTCGTGGACCGTGTCCTCCTTTCGCTCCGACGCTGCCGGCCATGCCAAGCAGCGATGCTTTGCGCGCTTGGGAAGCCTTTGTTAGAATGGCCGCGGAAGAGAAGAGCATATGGCGAATGGCTTATGGCAAATGGCCAAAAGGGATAACTTTTTTGCTCCGACCATCAGCTATAAGCTATAGGCCATAAGCTCCGGGAGTTCTGATGCGCAAGGTCAAAATTGTCTGCACGATCGGCCCGGCGAGCAGCTCGCCCGATTTGCTGGAACAGCTCATCGACGCCGGCATGAACGTGGCGCGGCTCAACTTTTCGCATGGCACGCACGAGTCGCACGGACGCGCGGTCAAAGCCATCCGTGAGGCGGCCGGACGGCGGCACGCGGCGGTGGCGATTATCCAGGATCTCCAAGGGCCGCGGATCCGGGTCGGGCAGTTGCCAGACGCCGGTGTCACTTTGGAAGTCGGCCAGCTGGTGCGTCTGTTGTCCGGCCAGGCGGCCTTCGATCCCCGCGCCGGCCTCCATTATAGTGGGAAGTCCGTGGCCCCCGCTTATACGGCCGAGCTGCCGGTCACCTATGCGGCGCTGGCTCAGGATGTCCAGCCCGGCGCCCGCGTTCTGATTGACGACGGACTTATTGAGCTGGCGGTCACTCGGATCGACGGCAGCATGGTGGAGTGCACGGTGGTCACCGGGGGCCGCATCACCTCCCATAAGGGGATCAATCTGCCGGGCACGAAGGTCAGTGCGCCCACGCTGACCGACAAGGACAGGGAAGACCTCCGGTTCGGCATCGCGCAGGGAGTGGATTACGTGGCCCTCTCGTTCGTCAGGGGACCGGATGACGTCGTCGCTGCCAAGAAGCTGATCGCCGAGTGCGGCGGCGATGTGCCGGTCATCGTCAAAATCGAGCGGCCTGAGGCGGTCTCCTGTCTCGAGTCGCTCCTCGAGCAGGCAGACGGCATCATGATTGCCCGCGGTGATCTGGGTGTCGAAATGGATCCCGAGGCGGTGCCGGTCTTGCAAAAGCGGATCATCGCGGGAGCGAACAACCGCCGGCGTCTCGTGATCACCGCGACGCAGATGCTGGAGTCCATGACCCAACACCATCGTCCGACGAGGGCTGAAGCCTCGGACGTGGCCAACGCGGTGTTCGATGGCACCGACGCGGTGATGCTCTCGGCCGAAACGGCCGTGGGGCAATATCCGGTGGAAGTCGTCCGTGTCATGGATCGCATTGTCCGGGCGGCGGAAGAAGGGGTGGAGCCCCGCGTCGTCCGCCGCACCGTGCCCGAGCGCAGCGAGGTCTCGTTCCCGGAGGCCATTTGCGCCGCCGCTGCCAGAGCGGCCGCGTCAACAGAAGCCTCTGCGATTGTGGCGTTCAGCGAGTCGGGGACGACCGCGCGGTTGATGTCGAAGCAGCGCCCGGCCGCTCCGATCTTTGCGCTGACCCCATTTGAACCGGTCAGGCAACGGATGGCGCTCTACTGGGGAGTGAGTCCCCACACGATGCCGCAGATTGTGCAGACCGATGAGCGCGTGCGCGAGGCGGAACGCCGCTTGAAGGCAGCGGCGCTTGTGGCGACGGGACAGCGGATTGTGATTCTGTCGGGAACCGAGATAGGCCGTCCCGGTGGAACCAACTTGATGAAACTGCATCAGATAGCGTGAAGTGAGCGAGCATGGCGTGTAGTCTGCCTTCCGTGCTCGCGCAACGCGCGCGGAAGGGAGCGAGCTGGCGGCTTGGTCTCCTCCTTTGCTCGCAGAGGCCGCACGCGCAGACGGTGCTCCC
>Ga0155970_136_pt4 | contig 15050 bp, 16 predicted proteins | sample RifCSPlowO2_02_FD_107624 | JGI IMG/M metagenome (GOLD analysis project Ga0155970, IMG submission 107624) | Nitrospirae bacterium RIFCSPLOWO2_02_FULL_62_14
CCCGAAATGCAAAAAATATTTCACCAAGCGGGTCCTGATCGAAGGGGCCGAGGATCCAACCTCGACCCTGGCGGGCCTGTCTGCCTACCGCTGCCAGCTCTGCGACGAACTGTTCCGGGCCCGCAAGCCGGCCCTCCAGCCGGCGCCGGCGCCGCAAGGGAGCACGAGCGCGGAGCTGGCCAACATCACCAACCGTCAGTACGTGCGCGTGGCGGCCAAATTTCCGGTCACCTTTGTGATCAGCCGGATCAGGCAGGAAGGGACGGTGACCGAAATAGCGCTGGGCGGCTGTTCGCTGGAGGTCAATGTCGTCCTGGCCATCGGCGCAAAGTTCAGAATGGATATCCGCATCTCCGAGAACGAGCCGCCCCTGGTGGTGGACCAGGCGCTCGTGCGGTCGGTCCGCCCGACGGGATTCGGAATTCAATTCATGGAGATCCAGGACGCCGAGAAAGAGCGTCTGGGCCGGCTCCTGGAAAAACTGCTGGCCGTTCTTTTGGGCTGACGCCGCAAGGAACAGGCGTGGTGCACGCAAGGAACTCGATGGAGATTCGGTGTCCTCGCTGCGGCAGGGATTTCGTCCGGCGGGTTCAACAGAAAGGGCTCGCCGAAATCGTCGCCGGCGCGGCCTGTCTGTATCCCTTCATGTGCCAGCTCTGCGCCCACCGGTTCAGAGCGTTTCACCGGGGAGGCCGTCACACCGGGCAGTCCGTCGACCAACGCCGGTATGAACGCCTCAGCGTCAATTTCCCCGTGACGTTTTTGATGGACGCGGGACAGGGAAACGGAACGACGCTGGACATCTCCATGGAGGGCTGCGCGTTCAAGAGCGGGACGCCGCCGCCGGCCGGCACCATCCTGGCGATTCTGCTGCAGGCGCCGAGCCTGGAGCGCCCCCTGGCCGTGGAGGCCGCCGTCGTGCGGTCGGTCCGATCCATGTATATCGGAGCGGAGTTTCTCCGGCTACGCCCCGAGGAGCAGTACCGTCTGACGCAGTTCACCGCAGGCATGTTGACCGACCGCCGCATCAAGAACGATGCGGCCTCGCAGTGAGGGAGGCTTCGTGAAGCAGATCCTGTGCCCTAAATGCGGTAAGGATTTCGTCCGGCGGACCCTGCGCAAAGGCGCTCACGAGTTCCTGTTGAGCGTCCTCTACGTCTACCCCTATCGCTGCCAGTTATGCGCCCACCGATTCCTGTGGTTGGAGCTGGGCAAGCGGTACAACGAATCCGCCATCGACAAGCGGCAATACGAGCGCGTCGAGACCACCTTCCCCGCCACCTTCGTCGGAGAAAAGGCCAGCGGCGCCGGCACCGTCACGCGCCTTTCGCTCGGCGGTTGCGCGTTGGAGTCTCCGCTCAAGCTGATGGAGGGCATGATGTTCAATCTGCGGCTGCAACCCCCCGGCATCAACCCGGCCATCAATGTCGAAACCGCCATCGTGCGGTCGGTCCGGCCTCCCATTGTCGGGCTGGAGTTTCTGCGCATCCATTCCAACGAACAGTTCCGCCTCATCCAGTTCGTGGCGGGATTGCTCACCGCCCACCGGAAAGTCGAGTAGCGAAAGCCTGCGAGACGTGCGGGACAAGCGCGACTTGCGAGACTCGTCGCTCTTACCAGTCTCGCTTTTCGCGCATTTCTCGCCACTCTCGCGAAGTAGCGCTCAGCACTTCACAAGTAAATTGTCGATGAGGCGGATGCGGCCGATCCGGATTGCGCCCAGCAGCACGGCGCAGTCGCGTATGTGCTTGAGCGGTTCCAGGGTGTCAGGGTCGCAGACGGCGAGATAGTCGATCCCGGCCAGAGATTCCTTCCCGACGACCTTGCGCATGACCTGTTGAATTGCGGCTCCGGAACGGCCCCCGGCGAGAATGGCCGCGCGGCCCGCTTTCAGCGCCTGAAACAGCGCCGGCGCCGCACGGCGCTGCACCGGGGTGAGAAAGACATTGCGCGAGCTGAGCGCCAGGCCGTCCGCCTCGCGCACGGTCGGGTAGACGATCACGCGCGCGCCGAGGTTCAAATCCTCGGCCAGCCGTGTGATCAGCGCCGCCTGCTGAAAATCCTTCTGGCCGAAAAAGGCCGCCGCCGGACGCACGAGCGTCAAGAGTTTCGTCACGACCGTGGCCACGCCGTCAAAATGGCCCGGCCGCTGTTCGCCTTCCCACCGGCGAGCCAGCCTCGGCACCGACACGGTCGTTTGAAACCCGTCCGGATAGATCTCGTCGACATGCGGCGCAAAGAGCACGTCCACGCCTTCCTTCCTGCAGAGGGTCGCGTCGGCCTTGGGCTTGCGCGGATAGCGCGCGAAATCCTCCTTCGGCCCGAACTGCGCGGGGTTGACGAAGAGGCTCACGACGACCGCGTCGCAGGAAAGGCGCGCCACGCGAATCAGCGCGCGATGGCCTGCATGCAGCGCGCCCATTGTCGGGACCAGGCCGATCGTGACGCCCTCGCGGTGATGCGCGGCCGACCAGGCAGCCATGGCCTGTACGGTTCGAATGGTCTTCATCAGGACGATGCGGCGGTGTTACCGCTGCAGGTGGGACGGGAGCCATACCGTGTGCCCGGTTGAGGATGCAGCCGGCGGACCTGGTGCGAATCCATAAGCTGTGCGAGCAGTTGCGACACTGACTGCTTGAGTACGGGATGGACCAGCGTCGGCTCCAATTCCATAAGCGGCTCCAGCACGAACCGGCGCAGATGCAGGCGGGGATGCGGCACGGCGAACTCCGGTTCCTGAATCACCCGGTCGCCGTACAAGAGTATATCTATATCCATCGTGCGCGGGCCGGAACGGTGCTCAGGATCGCGTCCCAGCGACCGTTCGATTTCGCGGCAGACCGCCAGCAGGCTTTGCGGCGTGATGTCGGTCTCGATTTGCACCACCCCGTTCAGAAACCAGTCTTCGCCGGGGGCGCCGGCATCGGCCACCGGCTCTGTTTCGTACAGCGACGACACGGCGATCAGCTGCGAGTGCGGCAGCAGGCTCAACAGGGTGACCGCCCGGTCGCAGAAATCCACCCGATTGCCGAGGTTAGATCCGAATCCGATGAAGACCGTTTCACGCGCCATTTTTCTTTTTCTCTACCCGGCGGGGTGGCCGAGTCGGGCCTGACTGCGCCTCTTAGGCTTGTATCCCGAGGTGAGGGGAAAGGCGCGGAACCTTTTCCCTCACCTTTCACTCCCTTTTAGCAGGACGGCCTGTTAATCCAAGCGGCGCTGGGTTGGCCTAACTGCGGCCGTCGAGCGAGCACATTCCGATCGTGCGCGCTCCGGGAGCACAAGGCCGACCCAGCGACGCTCCTACCAGCCTGCCTTCTTCATCCGCTCCACCGCTTCCGCCAGCCGTTCCTTCGTCGTGCACACCGTCATGCGGATATAGCCCTCGCCCGGCGCTCCGAAACCGTTTCCCGGCGTCGTGACGATCCCGGCCTTCTCCAGCAGGTGCGCCGTGAAGGAGGCGGACTTGTAGCCCTTGGGCACCTTGACCCAGACATAGAAAGCGGCGGGAGGCGCGTCCACCTCCAGGCCGAGTTGTTTCAAGCCCGGCACCAGCACGTCGCGCCGCTCCTGGTATGCCTTCCGCAACCCATCCGTCACGGAGTCGTCCAGATTTAAGGCCGCGATGCCGGCCTCCTGTATCGCCTGGAAGCACCCCGAGTCCAGGTTGCTCTTGATCTTGAGCAGGCCATTCAGCACCTGCTTGTTGCCCACGGCAAACCCGATCCGCCAGCCGGTCATGTTGTAGGTCTTCGACAGCGAATGGAATTCGATGCCGACGTCTTTCGCGCCCTCGACCTCCAGAAAACTTGCCGGACGCTTGCCGTCGTAATACACCTCCGAATAGGCCGCGTCGTGGCAGATGATGATCTTGTGCTTTTGCGCGAAGGCGACGGCCTCCCTGAAAAAGTCCTTGCTCATCACGACCGACGTCGGATTGTTCGGCGAGTTGAGGAACATCAACTTCGCCTTTTTGGCAACGCTCGCCGGGATGGCCTTCAAGTCGGGGAGGAAACCGGTTTTCTTCGTGAGCGGCATGAGGTGCACCTTGCCGCCCGCGAATTTGGTCGCCACGGGATAGACCGGATAGCCGGGGCTCGGCACCAGCACGACATCGCCACGATCCACGAAGGCGAGCGGGATGTGGCCAATGCCCTCCTTCGAGCCGATCAGCGTGAGCACCTCGGAGACCGGATCCAACGTGACGTTGAACCGGCGCCTGTACCAGTCCGCCACGGCCTTCCGGAACGAGAGCATGCCTTCATAAGACGGGTATTGATGGTTCTTCGGATCGGCAGCCGCGCGGCTCAGCGCATCAATAATAAGTTTCGGGGTCGGCAAATCCGGATCGCCGATGCCCAGGTTGATAATATCCACCCCGCGGGCGATCGCCTTCTGCTTCATCTCGTCGATCGCCGCAAACAGATAAGGCGGCAGGGTCTTGATGCGTGTTGCGTACTTGATCGGAAATCCGGCCATTCGAGTGTGCTCCTTTCACCTATGTATGCGAGATGGCAAGCTACAAGCGTGCATGCTGACAAGTTTCCGGATGTCAGCTTGTTCCTTGCCAGCTTGCCGCTAGCGCCCGCACAGCCTACCGCATGGCACCGACTGCAATCAATCGGACCGGTTGACCGCCCAGGTGAATCGAGCTACTCTCAATCAGACTGGAATAAAAATGTTGCTTCTTTTGGAGTTTTCCATGATGGGCATTGCTCTTTACAAAAGATTGAACCCGTCGACTTGTTTTAAGCTGATTTTTCTTCTCGTCATAGTACTGTCGACGGCTACTTTGACGACTTGGGCACAGAGCACAAACCGCCAAATTGCTTTCGTTGGAGAACACCAGGGTGGGCTCTACCTCTTGAATTATTCGACTTTGCAACTTCAGAAAGTGAATGTAGGTCTCCCGGAAGTTGGAGATCTCGACTACTCACCGGAGCAGAAGCGGCTTGCATTTGAAGGCTCGGGCGGACATCACCAGAATGGATCGCTCTACTTGTTGAATTTGAATGACCTGAAAAAGGAACGTATTTTTTCTGGTGATAGCGTAAAAAAGCCCCTATATCGCCCAAAATTTGACCCACTTGGACAGCATCTGTATGCAGTAAACTACTTCGAGGGAATCAAAAAGTATTCCCTTTCGAAAAAGACTTGGGAGCCAATACTGGTCAGGGGTATTCCGTCCATAAATCCTCAAGGGCTGGCCTTCTCAAAATCCGGACAAAGAGTGGCAATTTCTCCTGGTGATCTTCGTGGCCTTCTCATTGCCACAGTGAAAGAGAGCACGTTCTATGTCGAAGAACATATTTTAGCTGACCTCAGTTGTACACCACCGCAATGGATTAATGAGCAAACGCTTATATTCGCAGGGAGAAAGGCCCCAGGGCTCCAGTACCTCTGGAAATTTGATCTCCAGTCGAAAAACCTGACTCAGTTAACAACGTCTCCTATGGGAACGCGGGATCATCTTTCTCTCTCTCGTGACGGAAAAACAATCGTGTTTACGGGTACCGACGAGAACTTTGAGTGGAGAATTTGGGAAATCATGACCGACGGAACACAGTTAAGAAAGTTGACGAAAGGGGGTAATCTTACATCGCATTTGTCGCCAGTGTGGATAGAATGATTTATCCATGGAGAAAATGGATAGAGTTTGCAGTATATCCGGCTGCCATTCTGACTGACCGCTTTCATGTCTCTTGTAAATAAAATGACGAGTGGGCCTTCACATCTTTCCGGCTTTCCCCAAGCAGCCATTGCCGCGCTGGAGCAGGGGAATACCATCGAGGCGATCAAGATCGTCCGTCTGGATCGGGGTCTTGGCCTGAAGGAATCGAAGGACCTGGTGGATGCTTATCTGAAGAGCCGGCCCGATCTGCAGCGACGCTTGGAGGCCGCGCAAGCTGAGGCGCGACAGGGGTTCGTGCGGTGGCTGATCCTCTTTCTTGCGCTTGCCGCGACGGCGGCATACTTCGTGATGCAGGGAAAATGATCGATCTCTCTCGCACACCGGTAAGGCTCTTCCTCGTTCTTCTCACTGCTGCGTGGCTTATCTTGTCACCCTCTGTGCCCAGGGCGGATGCCGCCGTTGTCACAGGCTCATGGAAAACACAAGCCGAGTCCTGCACCATGGTCCTGGAAGAAAAAGACCGTTCGGTCTACCATCTCCGCATGGTTCAGCCGCGCGGTGGGGCAAAGGCCCCGTGCGTTCCCTCGGCCGAGGCCTTTACGAACGCCTTCGGCCGCGTTATGCAGGACGCAGCTCCGTTCCAGAAACAAGGCAGGGAGACGGTCCGCATCTTCCTCGGCCGCCTCATCGAGTTGCCGGAGATATCGAAAGAGCTGTCGTCGTCGGCCCGTCAGGCCAAGGAATGGAATCTCGCCAGCGGAAAGCCGGTGCGCGGCAGCGAGAACGTGTTCGTCGGCCGCCTGCTCCTGAAGAGCGAAGCCCTGCGTGAATTGCTGGGCGGGCTGAAACTCGCCCGCGTCAGCGTCGAGAAGGTCCTGATTCCCTCGCGTGACATGGTGAACCGATGGAAGCGCGGGGCGTCCTATCCCAACAAACGCGTCCCCTACGACTGCCTGCTGTGGGTGGAAGTCGCCGCGTCCAGGTAACTTCCGGAGCCGTGTTCGAGAACAACCCCTCCGCCGCCTGTCAAGTTTTCGCTTGTTTTCAAAAAGCGCGGGAAGCATGAGAGGCTGGCACCGGCCGGGGAGCTTCCCTACAATAATCCCATGCTTCGTCGCATCAAAACCTCCGACGACCTGGCCTGGCTCCTGGGCCATTCCCATTCATTCCACGGCGGCCAGATCAACGAGCTGCACGTCCGCAAGCAGCGCATGTTCGACGAATCCTCGGGGCGCGAAGTCGTCGCCGGCACGACCCTGACCGCCGTCATCCGTTACGAAGTCGCCGCAAGGGGTCCCGAAGGACTCTACGCCGTGACGCGCGTGGCGCGGCTCACGATGCGGGGCGTCACCGATTTTTCCATTTTCGAGCAGGAAGGCGCCGACTGTTCGGAGATCCACACGATCCACGCCGAAGCGGTCGGCGGGCGGTTGCGCTTCTGGTTCGATCCGCGCGGTGAGTTTTACGTGGTCTGCGACGAGGCCGAATTGGACGAAGTATCCAGGCCGGGACACGCGCGCCCGATTCGCGCTGGCATGTCCGAGTGGACCTTTCAAGCCAGGACCGGCGAACTGCCGACCGTCGAGTGGCTGCTGAAGCATTTGGATCGCGCCGGCCTGCCCTGCTCGTGGCGGGCGGTGAAGCGCACGACGCGCCCGCACCCGACCCTGCGCTGGGAAGGCTACCTGATCCCGGCCGCCGTGCGCGAGTCCGGCGCCCCCACCGGTCTGCATGTCCAGACTTACGGCCGGCTGGACGACTGCGATTTCGGCATCACGCTTCGCGCCATTGATCCCCACGAAAACGGCACCGGCCGGCTGCTCGTCGTCCTCGCCGATATCATCGCACGCAATTTCTCCGGCACCTGTCTGTCCGGCAACCAGGTCATGGAACGCGACGAATGGCTGGGCGAACCGAACGCTGGACGGACCGCTACGTTTGATGAATTAAACCCGTAACAGAACTCAGAGCGTCATCAAGTCATAAAGTCGAAAGTCTTCAAGTCACCTGGACTTTATGACTTTACAGACTTTCGGACTTGATAGACTTTGGGACGGTGTTTTAGTGCGAGGAGAGACGGGAACCGTTCTTCGGGCCATTGTTCTGCCCGTTTTTCTGATTAATACATTCCACCAGATGCCAGAACCGCAGCGGGTTGACCTTTTCCTTATTGGCCACCATAAGCGACGTGCCTTCCAGCACGTGATGCAGCGAGAGGTCGGTCCGGAACCCGATGTGCTTGCAGAGCGGGGAGATCGCCTTTTCGACGGCCGCGATCAGCTTGTTGCCGTTGCTGAAGTGATTGAGCAGGATGATCCGCCCGGCGGTCCGGCAGACCCGGATCATCTCGGCCATGACCTTCCGGTAATCCGGCACCGCGGTGACGACGTAGGCGGCCACGACGGTGTCGAAGCTGTCGTCCGGAAACTTCATGTTGCCCGCGTCCATCTGGTGCAGCTCCACGTGTGAAAGACCGAGCGCGGCAGCCCGTTCCCGCGCCTTGTCCAGCATGCCGGACGAGAGATCGATCCCCGTCACGCGGCAATGGGATGGATACAGCGGGAGGGAGAGGCCGGTGCCCACGCCGACTTCCAGGATCCGTTCATCGGGCGTGACGTTCAGGTTGCGGACGGCCGACTCGCGGCCCTCATGAAAGACTTTGCCGAAAATGTGGTCGTAGACCGACGCGTAATTCGAATAGACGCGCTCGACTTTTTTCAGATCCATTGACTAAATCCTCGTGTGACAAAAAGCGCGCCTAATTTAACTAAACGAACGTCGAGAGTCAACCTCAGTCTGCGAGACGCGCGGGACGGGCGTGACTTGCGCGACTCGCGTTTCCCGCCTGTCGCGCCTTTCTCGCCAGTCTCGAGGCACACCATTCATCGTTCAGCATTGATTCGTGCTATCGTACCGTCCCATGCTGCTGGCCGGACTCTTCGCAGGCTGTCTCTTCGTCGCCCTGGTCGCAGGCGACTGGTGGCGGTTCTCGCGTTCGACGGCGGCGGCCAGCCGGTACGGCTGTCCCGTCGCACGCGCCGAAGAGACCCTCCCGGTTCAGCCGGAGCGCGCTCCCTCCGCCCGGTTCGATCCGGACGGGCTGCTGTCTCTCGATCACGGGAACGCGCGATTGTTTCCCGACGAGCGCCGCATTCTGCTGCGCCCTCACTCCAGCCGCTTCCCGTCGCAATTCCGCACCGCCTGGCCGCTGAAAGGGGTGATCGAGCTGGACGCAGCAAGCGGCGACATGCATCTGCGATGCGTCAAACTGATGCCCTGGTCGTCGGCCTTGTTGACGCTCCTGTGGTTCGCGATCGTGGGCGTCGGGACGCTGGCCTTCGTCGTCCGCTTCCTGACTGGCGACGACGCCTTCTCGCTCGGCAGCCTGGTGCTCGGCCTGGGCGTCACCGCCGTGGGCCTGCTGGTGCTGGTGTTCGGGCTGGTGACGGTCTCGCTGGCCTACCGGCTGGAGGATCAGCGGCTGATGCAGGCGTATCAGGAGCTGCGAGCCGTGCTCGCGGGCGGGAGCCCGCCGGCTCAGCCGGATGTAAAGAGCGACAGGAAGTGATCGTATTCCGGAGCGAGATCGAGGGACTGCCGCGACCTGGCCAATCCGGTGATGATACCGCGGTGCTTTTGATTCAATCCCGATTCGGCGAAGGCCTTCCGGTACTCCAGCCACCGACCGGCTGGATCCGATGCAAGACGCGCCCGCTCCTCCGGCGTCATCGCCTTGAGGGCGGCGGTCAACTGCGCGATCGCTTTCTCCACGCTGTGGTAGGGAGGCGCCAGCTTGAGGCCGGCGTAAAAGACCTCCAGATGACGCCGGAATTCCTCGCGGAGCGTCTGAACCGGATCTGACGAAGCGGGTTGCGTCATCGGCGGGAGCATACGGCGGCGCCTGGGACGAAGGCAAGCGGCGGTTGACCCTTCGGATTGCGTACGTTATTCTGCGGGCATCTTCAGCGGCAGCGAATCCTTTGCCCAACGCATGGCTCTAATGTTCTAGTCAGGGAGCGCCCGTGCTGCGCCGTTACGCAACCTTCATTGTGCATTACCGGGTGGCGGTCATGCTGATCGCCGCCGCGGTCACGATCTTCTTTTTCACCAGGATCGGCAATCTCCGCGTCGTGGTGGATCCGAACGACAACCTGCCGCAGGAACACCCTTACGTCGTCGCCAGCAACGAAATCGAACGGATCTTCGGGGGGCGGAACCTGGTCGTCATCGGCGTGGAGAGCGCCTCCGGCGATGTGTTCCGGCCCGCGGTCCTTGCCAAGATCCAGCGCATCACCGACGGCGTGCTTGAGATCCCCGGCGTGATCCGCAGCAACGTCATCAGCCTTGCCGCTCGCAAAGCCAAGGACATCGCCGGCACCGAAGAGGGCATGGTGGTCCGGCAGCTGATGGAAACCGTGCCGCAGACGCCCGACGAAATCGCGCAGCTCAAACGGGCGGTCTACGCCAACCCCACCTACATCAATTCGATCGTCTCCCGCGACGGCAGGATGGCGTTGATCATCGCGGACTTCAGGTCCGGCAAGGGCTTCAAGGGCTACCGGCCCATCAAGGAAGCCGTCGACCGGGTCGTCGACAAGGAGCGCGACGACAGCGTGAAGATCTACCTCAGCGGCATTTCGATCAACCTGGCCTGGCTGGAAATTTATTCGCAACAGATGATCGTGCTCTTCTTTACCGCGCTCGCCATCGTCATCGTCATCTCCTATCTCTCGTTCTGGTCGTTCCAGGGCACCATCGTGCCGGTGATGACCGGCCTGATCAGCGTCGTGTGGGGCCTGGGCGTGATGGGCATGCTGAATATCCCGATGGATACATTCAACGCAACGACGCCGATCCTGATCATGGCCATCGCGCACGGCCACTCGGTCCAGATATTAAAGCGCTATTACGAGGAGTACGGGCGCCTGCACGACAGCTCGGCCTCCGTGATCGAATCGCTGGCGCGGGTCGGTCCGGTGATGCTTACCGCCGGCAGCATGGCCGTGGCGAGCTTCCTGGCCCTGACGGCCTTCCCGACCCTGACCATCCGGGTCTTCGGCATCTTCACGGCCATCGGCGTGCTGGCTGCCATGATCGTGGAAATGACCTTCGTGCCCGCGTTCCGCTCCATGATTCCAGCCCCCAAACGCTATGAGGTCGAGCGCGAGCGCATGCGGGATATCTTCGACCGGTTTCTGGAAAAAATCGGCCACTGCATCGTCGCGGGATGTGGGCGGGCCATCTTTGGAACCGTGCTGGCGGGATTGCTCCTGCTGGCGCTCGGCATCCATCTCCTGAACATCGACAACAGCCTGAAGGGAAATTTTTCTCCGGACAGCCAGGTGCGCCGGGACGACGTTCCGCTCAATGCGGGCATGGGGGGGACCAACACGCTGTACCTCCTGATCGAGGGGCCGGGGCCGGATGCCATCAAGAACCCCGCGGCGCTGCGCGCGATGGAAGCCGTGCAACAGCACCTCGAGCAGACCTATCAGACGGTCGGCAAGACCCAGTCGCTCGCCGACTTCATGAAGAAAATGAACAAGGCCATGCACGCGGACGATCCGAAGGAGGACCGGCTGCCGGACACGCGCGAGTTGAACGCGCAATATCTGCTGCTCTATTCCATGTCGGGCGATCCCGGCGACTTCGACACCTACGTGGACTACGAATACAAGTCGGCGGTCATCTGGGCCTACCTGAAAACCGACAGCACGGCCGTCATCGAGCAGATCATCGCCGAGCTGCGTCCCTTCGTCGCCAAGCAGTTTCCGCCCGACTACACGATCAGCATCGGCGGCGGCATGGCCCAGGGCGCGGCGCTCAACGAAGTCATGGTCAAGGGCAAGCTGCTGAACATCGGCTCGATCGCCGCGAGCATCTATGTCATCTCGTCGGTGGTGCTGCGCTCCGCGCTGGCCGGCCTGTTCGTGTTGATCCCCCTGACCCTGGCGGTCCTGGCAAACTTCGGCGTGATGGGCCTGGCCGGCATCCGGCTGGACATCGGCACGGCGGCCGTCTCCGCCATGGCCGTGGGCGTCGGCGCCGACTATGCGATTTATCTGATCTACCGGCTGCGCGAGGAGATGGCCAAACACGGGGACGTGGACCGCGCGGTCACGACCACGCTGGCGACCGCCGGCAAGGCCGTGACGTTCGTCGCCCTGGCCGTCGGCTCCGGCTATTCCGTGCTCATGCTGGGCGGGCTGGGCATGCACCAGCGCCTCGGTTTCCTCGTGGCCGTCGCGATGGCGGTGAGCTGCCTGGCCGCCATCGCCCTGCTGCCGGCCATTCTGCACCGGCTGAAACCAGGGTTCGCATTCGGCAAAAGCGGCGCGCCGGTTGCCGCGCAGGCACGGGACGCAGGGCTCGACCCTTCGACAAGCTCAGGGCCCCTGTCGAGAGCCACTGGGTCGAACGACCGAGCACAGTCGAGGGGGGCGCAAGGCTAAATCAGAAAGGACCGGATATGAGACCACCATCGACACATCTCTTCGCCGCCGTCATGCTGATCGGTGCCGCCGCCTTGGCAGCGCCGGCCTCGGCGGAGGAACCATCGGCGCGCGACATCATGGAAAAGAATTTCTACGTGACCAAGATCAAGCACATGCTCAACGAGAGCACCATGACCCTGACCAACGACAAGGGCCAGCAGCGCGTCCGCAAGACGCGCAGCGTGAGCCTGCTCCAGCCGAACGGAATCGACAGCAAGATCATGATCCGGTTCCTCCAGCCGGGCGATGTCGAAGGCACGGGCTACCTGCAGGTGCAGCACTACGACGGCGAGGACGACATGTGGATCTACCTGCCGGCGCTGAAGAAGGTCCGCCGGCTGGTCGCCAACAACAAGAAGGACAGTTTCGTGGGATCGGATTTTTCGTACGGCGACATTCTGGTGCCGGTCGTGGATACCTACCAACACGTCATTCTCAAAAGCGAAGCCCTCGACGGGGAGGACTGCTGGGTCATCGAATCCGTCCCGGCCTCCGAGCAGATCCGGAAGGACTACGGCTACGGCAAGAAGACATCGTGGATCCGCAAGAGTAATTTCATGGAAAAAAAAGTCGAGTTCATGGATACCGGCGGCCGGCCGCTGAAGACGATGGTCGTCCCGGAGATCGTCGAAGTGGACGCCGCCGGCCACAAGTGGTGGGCCTTGAAGCGGGAGGTCAAAAACCTCCAGACCGGGCACAGCACGCTCCTGATCTTCGAAAACCTCGACACGAAAAAGCCGGTAGGGGAAGACTTCTTCACGACACGCTATTTGGAGCGTGAAAAGTAACCAGTGATGAGTGATCAGTTTTGAGTGTTGAGTTGAGAACGGCTGATTTCACACTCATCACTCGTTACTCATCACTCGCTGCTATTGCGCTCGCCGCGATCCTGCTCGCGCTGCCGACGTGCCTGTTCGCCGCCGATCCCTCGCTGGAGCCCGCGACGCCCGCGCCACCGGAGGAGCCACCATCGGCCACAACTGCCTGGATCGACAAACTGGGGCTCGGCGGGTTCGTCCGGAGCGACTACTATTCGGCTTCCAAGCGGCTGGACGACCAGAGAAGTCTTCCGGGCCTCACCTTCCAACCCAAGGCGCTTCCCAAGTTCGGATCATGGGGGGACGCTAAAATAGAATGGCGGATCACCGACGACAATCTGCGCAACGACAGCCGGTTCCAGGGCCGCATGCTTGAGGGCTACACGAATTTCTATTTCGGCAACGTGGACCTCCGTGTAGGCAAGCAGATCATTACGTGGGGGCGTGCCGACGCGCTCAATCCGACCGATGTGCTGACGCCGAAGGACTTCACGCTGCTCTCCGCCAGGGACGAGGAGGAGCGCCGGATCGGCACCGCCGCGCTCAAGGCCAACTATTATCGCGGCGACTACACGCTGTCGTTGATCTGGCTGCCGATCTTCAATCCCTCGACGATTCCGTTGACGGCCCCGCCGGGATTCCAGATCACGGAGGACAAGCGCTCGCAGGGCCGGTGGACCGAGCAGGGCTTCGCCGCCAAACTCGACCACACCGGCGGCGACTTTGACTGGTCGGTCAGCTACTACTACGGGCTGGACGTGATCCCAACAGGCCACTCGACGACGCCGACACTGACGGAGCTCACGCATAATCGCATCCACATGGTCGGCGCGGACTTTGCGAAGAACCTCGGCCGATTCGGTGTGCGCGGCGAGGGCGCCTACGTGCATACCCAGGACCCGGACGGAACCAACATCGACGTCAAGAACCCCTATGTCTATTACGTGCTGGGCGTGGACCACGACGTCACGGAAGACCTGAACATCAACCTGCAGGCCTATCAGCGATTCATCATCAATTACCAGGACATGTTCAAGATTCAGGATCCGGCGGTGCGCAACATAGCGGTGCTCAACGTGATCTTCCAACAGCAGATGGACCGGATTCAGGAAGGGCTCAGCGGGCGGATCAAGGCCCAATGGTGGAACGATACGCTGGAGGCGGAGCTGCTGGGCGTCTGGAATGCCAACCGGAGCGATTTCTTCGTGCGCCCCTCCGTGTCCTACGCCTTCACCGACAGATGGAAGGGCTTCATGGGGTGGGACGTGTTCAACGGCCGCAAGGAGTCGCTCAATGGATTTCTGCAGAACAATTCGGCGTTCTTTGCCGAGCTCCGCGCGACGTTTTGAAGAAGGTTGAGGTTCAGGCTGAGGTTGAGGAGGATGAAAAATCTTTACTAAGCCTTAGCCTAAACCTCAACCTTCCGTATGGTATTATCCACCTCATGTCGCAGCAGGCAACCGATCAGCTTCCCGACCGTTCGACTCGCGAGCGGATCAGGACCGTCGCCGTTGACGCCGCGCGCCAGGCCGGCGCGATCCTGAACGAGTACGCCAAAAACGGGTTCCGCGTCGAGCACAAGGCCGCGCTCAATCTCGTCACTGATGCGGACACCCATTCGGAGCAGGCGATCGTGGACGCGATCGGCCGCACGTTTCCCGACCACGAGATTCTGGCAGAAGAACGGGGACGGGCGGGGAGCACGTCCCCGTACAAATGGATCATCGATCCGCTCGACGGCACGACCAATTTTGCGCACGGCTTTCCGGCCTACGCCGTCTCGATCGGCGTGGAATACCAGGGCCGGTGCATCCTGGGCGTCGTCTTCGATCCGACGAGGCAGGAGCTGTTCGTCGCCGAGGCCGGCGGAGGCGCGACGCTGAACGGCAAGCCGATTCACGTCTCGCACACCCCCAAGCTCGATGGCGCGTTGCTGGTCACCGGCTTTGCCTACGACATCCGGGTGAGCAAGCAGAACAATCTCGATCACTTCGCCAACTTTGCGTTGCGCGCGCAGGGCATGCGCCGCATGGGCGCGGCCGCGATCGATCTCTGTTACGTCGCCTGCGGCCGGTTCGACGGATTCTGGGAGCTGAAACTCAATCC
>Ga0155970_165_pt2 | contig 14755 bp, 12 predicted proteins | sample RifCSPlowO2_02_FD_107624 | JGI IMG/M metagenome (GOLD analysis project Ga0155970, IMG submission 107624) | Nitrospirae bacterium RIFCSPLOWO2_02_FULL_62_14
GGTCCAGCGCCCGCACCACGCCCTCGACGATGTCGTCGATATACGTGAAGTCGCGTTTCATGTTGCCGTGATTGAAGACGTCGATCGGCTTGCCGGCCAGAATCGCCTTCGTGAACAGAAACAGCGCCATGTCCGGCCTCCCCCACGGCCCGTAGACGGTGAAAAACCGCAGGCCGGTGCAGGGAATGTCGTAGAGATGGGCGTAGGTGTGGGCCATCAGCTCGTTCGCCTTTTTCGTCGCGGCATAGAGCGAGACCGGATGATCCACGTTGTCGTGCACGGAGAACGGCATCCGGGTGTTGCCGCCGTAGACCGAGCTGGTCGAGGCGTAGACCAGATGTTCGACTTTCGCGTGCCGGCAGCCTTCCAGGACGTTCATGAACCCGACGACGTTGCTGTCGGTATAGGCATGGGGATTGACCAGGGAGTAGCGCACGCCCGCCTGCGCCGCCAAGTGCACGACGCGGCGAAACTTGTGTTTGGCAAAGAGCGCGGCCATCCCCTTGCGGTTGACCAGATCCAATTTCCGGAATTCAAATTTTTTGAACGGCTTCAGTTGCGCCAGCCGCGCCTTCTTGAGACGCACGTCGTAGTAGTCGTTCAGGTTGTCCAGTCCCAGCACCGTTTCGCCGCGCTCGAGCAGGCGGCGGGCGACGTGGTAGCCGATGAAGCCGGCGGCGCCGGTGACCAGAACAGGTGGCGTGGCGCGTGCCATCATCGCCTCGCTTGTCCGGAGCCCGGTTTCATAAACGGCGGATCGCCGTGATCGAGCCGGTAGAGCGCCGGCGGCGAAAGCGACTCGGCCAGCGACACCACCTCTGTGCCTCCATCGGCCTGCGCCCGGAAGGCATCGAGGGCACGGGTGTAATGGTAGCCGCATCCCTGCGGCGCCAGCAGATCCTTGAGCTTGTCGTGCGGTTCCCAGTGCGCCGTGATCAGCGCGGTGCGGGCGGGATTGCGCCGGCTGAACGTGAACGACAGATGGTCCGGCAGCCAGTCGGCGCCCCCCGTCGCGTAGGACACGAACAGCTTCGCCCCGGCCGTTCCGGCCAGTTCCGCCAGGTAGCCGTTGGTGAGATAGCCGTTTTCACCGGTCTCGAGCCAGCGGCCCGGATGCGAGAGACAGCCATGCGCGGCGTAGGCGCGGAGTTCAAGCAGTTGCTGTTGCGAGGCGAACAGCGTGGCGACCGGTCCGAACTTTCCGACCAGGTCCCCCAGCACCCCCTCCTTCACGACGGACTTGCCGTCGTTCGTGGGGCCGCTGTCCACGTGCACCATCGTGTTGCGGCCGCGGTCGTTGATCAGGTAGCAGTTGCGCGGCATCTCGACGTCGCAGGGATCCTCGCCGAAAAACGGCACCGACACGACGGCGCCGCCGTCGAACGCCCAGCTCTCCCCGTGCGCCAGCTCGACGATCTGGCTGAACCCCAGCTCACGCAGCAGCGCGGGATAATCGAAGAAGAGCGCGCGGCGGTTGCGCTTGCTCGGAATGACGACCGGCACGTCCTTCGGCATGTGCAGCAGGGTGCGCGGATCCACGTGGTCGTCATGGTCATGCGTCAGAAAAATCGCCGCGGGTCGGGGCAACAGACCGCCCCACAGGGACGGCTCGGACGATTCGGCGAACCAGGGCAGGAGCCAGGGATCGAACAGAAAGAAGCGGTCCCGCTGGCGGTAGAGCAGCGCGGCATGGCCGAGGTGCACCATGTCCTGATCGCGCGTGTTCGCCAGCCACTGCTCGCGCACCGTGGCGGCGGGCGACAGGCTCAGACAGTCGTATGTGCGCAACGCCTCCATAACCTGCATCATGATGCCGGAGACCTCGCGGCCGGACGAGGTGACGACGGTCTTGAGTTCGGACACCCGGTGCGTCCCGTCCAGAAATCCCAGAAACTTCCCGATCGCCGGGGCCACAGGCCGCTCGAATCCGACCGGGATGGCCTGCCGGGCGACCGCGTTGAAGATGCGCAACCCGACGTGGGTGATCGTGGCCGATTTGGATGCGTCCTTGCGGAACTCCCACTGAAAGGTCCCGTCGGGTTTGCGGCCGCACTGGATGTGGGCTTTCAAATGCGGGCGCGAATTGACCAGTTCCGCATAGGCGTCTTCGAGCCGCGTACGGCGGTCGGGATCGTCCAGCGGGGCACGGTGAGAAAACACATCACTGATCGCGGTCTCAACGCTGCTTTGCAGCAGGCTGTGCGCTTCGTGGAGAGCGGCCACCACGGCCGGATCCACCCCGCCCACAAAGGGGAACGGCCCCGGGGCCTCGGCGCTTTCCAATTGCATCCAGACCCACGGCGCCAGGCCGATAAACTGATCGCCTTTGAAGGAATCCCAAAGTTGCATAGACGTTGGTCGATGACTGGTTTATCTGGTTCGTCTGGTTTGTTTGGTTTCTCCGGTTTGCCCTGAAACCAGATGAACAAGACAAACGAAATAAACCTTCTTTTAAACCTTTCCGCTTATGTTCGGTTCGTAGAGCACCTGCACCACGTTGCCGTCCGGATCGGCCATGTAGAAGGAATAGCTGCCGTCGCGGTGCTGCCTGGCCGGCTTGACGATGGGCGCGCCGAATCGCTCGGCCTGCGTGAACAGGCGATCCACCGATGCCGGAGAATCCATGATGAACCCGAGATGATCCAGCAACTGGTCTTTCGCGGATCTGTATCGGGATACCTCCGCCGACGGAATCTGATGGAGCGCCAGGTTGTCCCGACCCGAACTCAGATAGACATTCTCCGGATCCGGCTCCCAGACGACCTGCATGCCGAAGAATTCTTCGTAAAATTTCCGCGAGCGCGCGAGATCGGTGACCTTCAACGCCAGATGCCGCAGTCCTCGAATGCCGGAATCAGCCACGATGACACTCCCTTGGCTATTTATATGACGGGGGGTCCAAGGCGTCAACCGGAAATGTGGGCTGGTTGTGCATTGCATGAAACGATATGGTACCATCAGCGCCCAATGGCCCCGTAGAACCAAGGAGCCCCATGCCATCACTGCACATCATTTTGATCGGGCTGATCGGGCTGATCGGCCCGGCCTTGTCGCTGGCCGGTCCGCTGCAGGCGGAAAAATCGCACGGCAAGGACGGCACGCCGATGGTCCTCGTGCCCGCCGGACCGTTCCCGATGGGCGTGCCGACCGGCGACCGGGACGGCGGCCGCGACGAGTATCCGCGCCATCAGGTCGACCTGGACGCCTTTTACATCGACAAGCATGAGGTCACCAATGGACGCTACCAGCAATTCGTGAAAGCCACGGGGCATCGCATCCCCCAACATCCGAACAACCCGTCGCGCACGCTCTGGAAGGACGGCCGGGTTTCGGACACCGTCGCCGAGCGTCCGGTGGTGAATGTGGACTGGTCCGACGCCGATGCCTACTGCCGGTGGGCCGGTAGGCGCCTGCCGACGGAAGCGGAATGGGAAAAAGCCGCGAAGGGAACCGAAGATCGACGTTTCCCCTGGGGCAACGTCGAGCCGACCGCGAAGCATCTGAACTTCAACCAGCAATGGATCGGCGAGAAGACCCTGATGCCGGTCGGCAGTTACGAGCTGGGCAAGAGCCCCTATGGCGCCTACGACATGGCCGGCAACGTCTGGGAGTGGGTGGCCGACTGGTATGACGACCACTACTACGAAAAAAGTCCGGCCAAAAATCCTCAAGGGCCGGACACCGGCACGGATAAAGTCCTGCGCAGTTCCGGCTGGGCGGTGGAAACACCGCTCGTCAGAATTTTCACGCGCGTGAAGAGCGATCCTCTCATACGGAATGAATCAACAGGCTTCCGCTGCGCTATGAACGCGTCGAAATGAGCGACACGGGATTCAACGGCCTGACGGTGGCGGCCTTCGAAAGCCGCATGGCCCCTGAAATGACCGGGATGATCGAACGCTACGGCGGCCGGCCGATGGTCACGCCGGCCATGCGCGAAGTGCCGCTGGAGGACAACCGCGAAGCCCTGCAGTTCGGCGAACGACTGCTGGCCGATCAAGTGGATGTGCTGATCATCATGACCGGCGTGGGCCTGGAAATCCTGGTCAACGTCCTGAAAACCCGGCACGCATTGGACGCCATCACGTTTGCGCTCGGCCACATCACGCTCATTGCCCGCGGCCCCAAGCCGGCGGCGGCCCTCAAGGAACTGGGCCTGAAGCCGACCTTCACCGTACCGGAACCGAATACCTGGCGCGAACTCCTGCAGACTCTCGATGCCAACTGCCCCGTGCTGGGCCTCCGGGTCGCCCTTCTGGAATACGGCGCGACCAATCCCGAGCTGCTCGAAGAGTTGCGTGAACGCGGCGCCACACTCAGCCGCGTGCCGGTCTACCGGTGGGCGCTGCCGGAAGACCTGGACCATCTTCGCGAGGCGCTGGGCAATATCGTGGCGGGACAGGTGGACGTGCTGCTGATCACCAACGCCGCGCAGGTGGATCACGTGATGCAGTTGCTGACGAAAGACGACCGGGTGGATCAGTTCAGGCAGGCCCTGACACGCATGGTCGTCGCCTCGGTGGGACCGACAGCCAGCGAGCGGCTCAGGCATTACGGCTGGCCGGTGGATCTCGAACCATCCCATCCGAAGATGGGCACGCTCATCAAGGAAACCGCCGAGCAGGCGGGCGCCATCCTGAAAACCAAACGTTCAGCGTAGAGTCGCGGGTTGAGCCTGCGTGCTCTGTGCGTCCCGCGCGCAGCGGAAGCCCATCCAGTTCATTTTGGTGTTCGGGTCGGTGCCGTTGCGCTGGGCGGAGCGCACGCTGGGGGTGCTGTCGATCCATCCGCCGCCACGGAAACCCCGCTGCGTGCCATTCTCAGGCCCCTTGGGATTCTTTTCCGGCGCCGTCTTGTAATAGTCCTTGTCGTACCAGTCTGCGACCCATTCAGACACGTTGCCGGTCAATTGAAAGACGCCGTAGGGACTCACGCCGTTCTCGTACTTATCCACGGAGATGATCGGCGGATAGAGCATCAGCCGCTCGGGCCGGTCGCGCACGGGACCGGATAACCCGCTGCGGCCGAAGTTGGAGCGGGACAGACCCGCCGGCTGGTTCCCCCAGGGATAGATCCGCCCGTCTTCACCGCGCGCCGCTTTTTCCCATTCCGCTTCCGTGGGCAGGCGCTTGCCGGCCCACCGGCAGTAGGCATCGGCGTCATGCCAGGAGACATGCATGACGGGGTGGCTCGCCATGGACTCCTGGAAATTTCCACCGTCGTACCGCCAATCGATGAGCGGCGGCCGGTTCTTCGCCAGCACGAAACGCAGAAACTGCACGGTCGTGACTTCGAATTTGTCGATCTCGTAGGCGTCGAGAAAGACCTTGCGCTGCGGCAGTTCCGACAGGTAGGCCAGTTTGTCCACTTTTTTGTCGCTGCCCATCAGAAACCAGCCGGCTGGAACCGGCACCATCTCGTCCTTCGCCGGCAGTTTCGCCCGCTCGGCCGCAAGTCGCTTGCCTTCCGGCGTCCACTCGACCGTCATGTCTGAGACATCCAGCGCCCATGCGCCGCCGACCGTGAACAGAATGACGACAACTATCGCGCTGATCTTGCTTCCCGTCACGTGCACGACACCTTCTCCTCGCTGTTTGTTGGTTTATCTGGTTTGTCTCGTTTATTTGGTTTGTTTCGTTTTAACAACCAGACAAACCAAACGAACCAAAGAAACCAGATAAACCTGGTTTTACATCGCCTGCTGGGGAGATTTCTTTTCGGTGCCCTGGTCGAACTCTTCAAGCGGCTGGAAATTCACCGGCAACTGGAAGAGAAAATCCGAGGTCGGCCGGAGCTTAACATGGCGGTATTCGACGATCCAACTGCCGTCCTTCCTGGCCAGTTTCAGCGGAAACCGGATGTCAGTGGCCAGCCATTGATAGTACACGTCCGTCCGGTCGCCGCCCTGCACCGTGACTTGATAGAGGGTCGTCGGATGCCCGTCCAGCACTTCAGTTCCGATTTCCTCGCGCGCGATCTCGCCTTCCATCCGCTCACTGACCTTTGGTTCCTGTTCGGGATCGTAGGGCACCGTTTTGAAATGCTTCATGCGGGAGAGCAGCAGCCACATGACCTGCTTATCCTTGCGGACGATCGTGACATTGACTGGTCCCAGGTCGTGATGTTCCAGCCGCCACCGATCGTCGCGGTAATAAATGTTCGCCTTGCGGCTGTGGCCGTTGATTTTGGTGATCTGATCGGCGCTGAACTCCAGCGCGCTGGCCGGCGACGCGCCGGCCAGCCAGACCGCGCAGAGCATGGCGAGGACTGTGGCTCGTGTCATCGATAAAAGTTTAGCATAACGACTGCCGTTTTCGCCCTCCTATGCTCGCCACATCTCTCTCGATCATGTACACTTCCGCGCATGCGCGCGATGCTCCTGGATCGCAACGCGGATGTGGGGACTGGCCCCCTCCGCCTCCATGACGTGCCGATGCCCGAACCGGGCCCCGGGCAGGTCCGCGTCCGGGTCCGTATCTGCGGCGTGTGCCGGACCGATCTCCACATCGTCGAAGGCGATCTCCCGCCGGCGAAGCGGCCGGTCATCCCCGGTCACGAAACGGTCGGCATCGTCGAGCGCGCCGGCCGCGGCGTCCGTGCCGTGAAAGAAGGCGATCGCGTCGGGATCGCGTGGCTCCAGAATACGTGCCGGGCGTGCGAGTTCTGCCGTAGCGGGCGCGAAAACCTCTGCGAACGCCCCACCTTCAGCGGCTACCACGTGGACGGCGGCTACGCGGAGTACGCGCTGGCCTCGGAAGCCTACGTCTACCCGCTGCCACCGGTCTTCAGCGACGAGGAGGCGGCGCCGCTGCTCTGCGCCGGCATCATCGGCTACCGGGCCTTGCGGCTCAGCGGGGTGAAGCCGGGCCAGCGGCTGGGGATGTACGGGTTCGGCGCGTCGGCCCACGTGACAATTCAGGTCGCCAGACATTGGGGGTGTTCCGTGTATGTCTGCTCGTTGCGGGAGGCACACCGGGCCCTGGCCAGAGAACTGGGGGCGGTCTGGGTCGGCGGCGCAACGGATCATCCTCCGGACAAGCTGCACGGCGCGATTGTCTTCGCGCCGGCCGGCGAGATCGTGATCCCGGCCTTGCGCGCGCTGGACCGAGGCGGGACGGTCGCGCTGGCCGGCATTCACATGACGCAGATTCCGGCGATTGATTACGATCGCGACCTGTTCGGGGAACGGACGATCCGCAGCGTGACCGCCAACACGAAGCAGGACGGAATGGATTTGTTGCGAGAGGCCGCGGCGATTCCGATCCGCTCCCACACGCAGCGGTTCAAGCTCGAAGAGGCCAATCAGGCGCTGCAGGCGCTCAAGGCGGGAAGGGTCAAGGGCGCAGCGGTGCTCGCGGTTGCACCGTAGCGCGACTTGCAAAATTGCGAGACGGGCGAGACCGCAGGGCTCTTTTCCTGCGTTTCTCGCTTTTCGCGCCTTTCTCGCGAGTCTCGCGCTTCGCGCTTCACGGCGCAGCAGCACTGTGCCATAATAAAAACTAAATGAAGGCGCTGGCGAAAACCGAACCGAAGCCCGGGCTGACCTTGCTGCAGGCACCTGATCCCAAGCCGGGGCCCGGGCAGGTCGTGGTCCGGATCAAAGCCACGTCGCTCTGCGGGACCGACGCCCACATCTACCGGTGGGACGAATGGGCGCGGAGCCGCATCCATCCGCCGCGCATCATCGGCCACGAGATGTGCGGCGACGTGGCCGAGCTCGGCGCCGGCGTCACGTCGGTGAAGGTCGGCGACTACGTCGCCGCTGAATCGCATTTTACCTGCGGCATCTGCTTCCAGTGCCGCACGGGCCAGGCGCACGTCTGCAAGAACTATAAAATCCTCGGCATCGATGTGGACGGCTCCTACGCCGACTACGTCCTCCTGCCGGAGCGCGTCCTCTGGAAAACTTCCCGCGACATTCCGCCCGAATTGGCCTGCGTGCAGGAGCCGCTGGGCAATGCCGTGGACGCGGCGCTGGCCGAAGACCTGACCGGCCATACGGTGCTGATCACCGGCTGCGGCCCCACCGGTCTCTTCGCCGCCGCCGTGGCCCGCACGGCCGGCGCGGCGGTCATTATCGCCACCGACGTGAGCGACTACCGGATCGGCCTGGCGAAACAGCTCGGGGTCGACCACACGCTCAATGCCGGGGCCGAGACGCCGGAGCAGATCGCGGCGGCGATTCTCGAGATCACCGGCGGCGAGGGGGTGGACACGGCGCTGGAAATGTCCGGGGCGCCGGCCGCGCTGCATCAGGCCTTCAAGTCCGTCAAGAACGGCGGGTGCGTCACGCTGTTCGGCATTCCCACCGGGCAGGTCAGCTTCGACTTGCCCAACGAGATCATCTTCAAGGGCATCCGTGTCTACGGCGTCACCGGACGCCGGCTGTTCAAGACGTGGTACAGATTGTCCGGGCTCTTCAAAGCCGGCCTGGATATACGGCCCGTGATCACGCACACGTTCCCCATGACCGACTTCGCGAAAGGTTTTGATCTCATCCAATCGGGGCAGTGCGGCAAGGTGGTGTTGTTCCCGTAGCCATCAGCGGAGAGTGTTGGGCTGGTTGAGCCCGTTATGCCCGTTGAGCCCGTCACAGACTGAACAGGCCGAACAGGCTCAACTGGCCAAACAAGCTTAACGGAATTTACGACAGTCTGCTGACGGCTGACAGCTCAAACATGGCGTTCAACTCTTTCAAACGCGTCGTTGAGGAGCAGCTTGAGGCGATCCGCTCCGCCGGTCTCTATAAGACCGAGCGCCGGCTTCTCGGCCCGCAAGGCGCGCACATTCAGGTGGCGCGGGAGCAGGGGCCGGCAGGCGTTCTGAATCTCTGCGCCAATAACTATCTCGGGCTGGCCAATCACCCCGAGATCCTCCGGGCGGCTTCGGAAGGACTCCGCCATCACGGCTACGGCATGGCCTCGGTCCGCTTCATCTGCGGGACGCAGGATCTGCACAAGCAACTGGAGCGGGCCCTGTCGGATTTCCTCGGCACCGGGGACACGATCCTCTACAGCTCCTGTTTCGACGCCAACACCGGCCTCTTCGAAACACTGCTCGACGAGCGCGACGCCGTCATCAGCGACGCGCTGAACCACGCGAGCCTCATCGACGGCATCCGCCTCTGCAAAGCCAGGCGGTTCCGCTACGCCCACTCCAACCTGCAGGAATTGGAGGCCGCGCTCAAGGACGCGGCGGCGTGCCGGCTGCGGCTGATCGCCACCGACGGCGTCTTTTCGATGGACGGCGACATCGCAAAACTCGACGGGATCGTCGAACTGGCCGAGCGGCACGACGCGGCCGTCGTCGTGGACGACAGCCATGCGACCGGCATTCTCGGCAAGGGCGGACGCGGGACGCCGGAACACTTCGGCGTGGCGGACCGCGTGGACCTGATCACGAGCACGCTGGGCAAGGCCCTGGGGGGAGCCTCGGGCGGGTTCACCTCGGGACGGCGGGAACTCATCGACCTGCTCCGGCAGCGGTCGCGGCCCTATCTGTTTTCAAACTCGCTGCCGCCGGTGATCGCCGCCGCGGCCCTCGCGGCCGTGAGGCTGGTGGCCGAAGGCGACGCGCTACGGGCGGCGCTCAGGGAGAATGCCGCGCTCTTCCGCGCGCAACTGACGGCTCTCGGCTTCGCGCTGGTTCCCGGCGACCATCCCATCATTCCCATCATGCTGGGCGACGCCGCGCTGGCCACGAAGATGGCCGACCGCCTGCTGCAGGAAGGAATCTACGTCATCGGCTTCAGTTATCCGGTGGTCCCGCAGGGGCAGGCGCGGATCCGCGTGCAGATGTCGTCCGCGCACACGCGCGAGCAGCTCGAACGGGCCGTTCGCGCCTTTGCGAAAGTCGGCCATGAACTCGGCGTGATCGCGTGACGGGAGTGGGCAGGTTTCAGCGCGTATCCGGATTTGAGTCCGGCTGTTTCGACCGTTCCTTTTGCTCCAGGTACTGCTGGCGCGGGATATCCTTCGGCTCATACTCCTTCAGTTCATAGGTTCGAAACCCGAGCCAGCTCCGGCCGATGGCAAGGGCAAGTACGGCGCCCGCCAGGGCGAGTCCCACGGCCAGGATCAACCAGATCCGGTTTTGGCGAATCTTTCTCCGAATCTCATGGACCGCCCGCGTCCAGGGATCCCGCTCGACCATCGACACGAGCACCGAGGTCCGGATGAATTCGTCGAGCGCCTGCACGCCCTGGCCGCGCAGACGCAGCGCGTCCTCCAACGTGATCAGCGAAGCCAGAGATCCCGTTGCTCTTACGATCGGCAGGTGGCTGATGCCCTTCTGATTCATCGTCGCGATGGCATCGACGACGGTGCCCTGCTCCCCGATGGTAATCAGCGGCGACGACATGGCCGATTCCACCTTGGCCATGGTCTCGTACAGCCCGCCGCCGGGAATCCGGTCGTCCAGATCGCGTGAGGTCACGATCCCGATCGGCCTCAGGCCTCTACGGACGACCACGGCGCGCGTCCCGCGCGAGGCCATGAATCGGACGACATGGTGGGCTTCAACGCCGCGCGGCACGGCATAGAACGGCCGCAGGCCATCAGGAATGGGGTTGGAACGCGTTGATACGGTCATGTGCTGCCCGGCCGGGACGACCCGGAGCCTGTTGTCGCCCTCAGCCGGCCTCACAGTGTACCTGGAATTTCACGAAGAGCAAGACCCGACGAGTGCTAAGTGCTGAGCGGAGGGTAAGTAGGATTTGGTGATATGGCGATTTGGTGAAGTTCCGGAAAAGACCGAATCTTTAATTCATGACTTCACCCAATCACGCAATCACCAAATCACCAGATCGCTAAATTCCCTTTCATTCCCGGATGGCTTTGGAGCGCTTCTGCAGGTAGGCGTTCCGGACGGCGCTATAGAGATCCACGGTCGCTTCTTCCACGCCTTCGAACGTTTCGAGATTGAGCGACCGATAGTTGACGATGTCTTCGACTTTCGTGGAGAACTGGGCGATCGTCGTCGTATCGCGGTTCTTGTGCGCAATGGCCGACGGCCAGTCATCCACCTCGAACGTCGGCATCACGAAATAGTTCACCGGGTCCAGCCCGAAATCGAGGATCGTTCCGAAGAGATCCCGCACGGTCAGCGGAGGTAAGAACGGCAGCACGAGATAGGGTCCTGGCGGCAAGCCGTAGGCGCCAAACGTCTGGCCGGTATCCTCATCCGGCGTGATGAGGTCGAACCAGTGTTTGGCCGGATCGAAGAACCCGGCGATCCCGAGGGTGCTGTTGATCAGCAGGCGGCTGAGCTCAATGCCGGCCCCCTTGAACTTTAATTGCAGGATGTTGTTGATGAACCTCGGCCCGAACCGGACGTTGTGCAAGAAGTTGCTGATGCCTTTCTGCAGGGCATTCGGGACGATGACATCGTACCCTTGCGCAACCGGCTTGACGAGGTACTTGTCCAACTTCCGGTTGAACTCGAACATTGCTGAGTTGAATCCTTCCCAGGGATCGGACTCCTCGCCTGCGACGACGTCGTCTTTATCGGCGAAGGGATCGTGAAACTCGTCGGGGGCGTCTTTGGGGGGCGCCTCCTTGGCGGACGGCTGATTTTCCTTCTCCGTCGAGGATCCGGCCGGCGCGTCGGCGGCCGCGACCAGCGGCGGAGGTGCGTCAAGCGCGTCCGCGGCGGGAGCCGGCGCGGAGTCCGGTCCGGACTGCGACCCAACGGCGGAACCCGAGTCGGCAGGCACGCCGGGCAGCTCCAGCGTCGGCGGGACACCCGTCAGCGCGAGACCGCCCGGCGCATCGGACAGGCCGTCGGAGAGGGCTGCGCAGCCGGATGCGGTCGCAACCGCAACCGCCAGGAGCGTCACCCTGATGAGCGAACGGGTCTTCATGCCGGCCTCCCTGCTATGCTCGAAACTGGGGGGGGACTGTAGCAAACTCCAGGTCGAAAAACCAAGCTTCTTTACGGTCACCGCGCCACGTCGGCGACGAAGTTCCGGAGCCGCTGAAAATAGGCGCGCCCTCCGACCTGGTAGGTGTTGTTGTGGTCGGCGCCTTCGATGACGTAGAACGACTTGGGCTCGCGCGCGGCCGCGAAAACCTGCCGTCCCATCTCGATCGGGATGATGTCGTCCCGGTCGCCATGAATCACCAGCACCGGCATGAAGATCCGTTGCAGCCGCTCGTCCAGAGGGAACCGCGCGCTGATGAGCCAGTGCATCGGAAGCCCGCCATACAATGCACGCGCCACGGCCGCCACGGAGGGAAAGGGAGATTCGAGGATGAGTCCCGCGGCCGGCTTCCGGCTGGCCACTTCGCCGGCGACGGATGCGCCAAGCGAGCGGCCGAAGAGGACAAGACGCTCCGGCCTCACGCCACGCGTCCCCGTGAGGTACCCATAGGCCGCCAGCGCGTCCTGATACAAGCCCTCTTCGGATGGTGTGCCGCTGCTGCGCCCATAGCCGCGATAGTCGAAAATGAACACGGAGAGGCCCAGCCGGTACAGCTCGCCCAGATTCTCCAGCCGGTGGATGAGGTTCCCCGCGTTGCCGTGACACCAGAGCAGGACCGGCGACGCGGCGGAGGATTGCACGTACCAGCCGAAAAGCTTCGTGCCATCCCCGGCCTGGAACCAGACCTCTTCCAGCGGCAGGCCGCTGGCCCTGGCCCAGTCCCGCTCGATCCACGGATGGGGGTGGTAGACGAAGAGCTGATCGAACACGTTGGACTTCCGGCGATTCATGTTATGGCCCAGTCTTCAAGTCGTAAAGTCATCACGTCTTAAAGTCTTGGTTGTTTCTACTGTGTATATGCTCGCCAGCGGGTTTCGGACTTTCGACTTTAAGACTTTATGACTTTCGGACAAATTTAATCCTGTTAAAAGTACGCGTGGATGGTAAACAAAGCCTCATTATCGCGCCGCTCGCGGTGGTTGAACTCGAAGCGGAGCGCCGCGTCTTTGGCCAGCGTGTAGCGCTGCCCCACCGACCAGCGGAAGTCGTCCCCGTGTTCCCCCAGGGGGTATGTCAGATAGGTGGTGGTGGCCAGCAGCCGCCACCGGTCCGTGAGATCGGCCAGCAGGCCCACCGTGCCGCCGCCGCCGGCTCGATGCTTTTCATCAAACGCATGGCTGTAGCTGGCTTCCACTTCGCCGAATCCGAAAAAATACTCCCGCTTCAAGAGATGCGTTTCGAACGTGAGTCCGGCGCCGCCGTTGGCGACGCCGGCCGTGCAGTACCGGCAGTCGTTGTGCCGCAGCGTCTGCATGCCGACGTTCACCTTCCACGACGGCGACAGAAACAGCGCATCGGCAGGCGTGAGCGACAACACGTTGGCCAGCGTGAAGCGTTCCAGTCTCGTCTGCTCGGCCTTTTCATAGTGGCGCAGCGCGCCGGAGAGCAGCTCGATCTGATACCCCGGCGCATGGCCCGGCTCCGGATCCAGCAAATCGTGATACGAGGCCCGCAGGCTGACCTCCTCGAACCATTCATCCTGCCGGTAGCCGGCACCGGTCCCGATACGCGACGTCCGATGTCCCAGTTCAGGCCTCGTGACAAACGGCTCGATCGGCGTGTCGTCGGATTTAACTTTCAGTTCACTCCTGGCAACGAGCACTTCCCGGTCGCGCGCCTTGTATGTCTCCGCCTGTTTCTCGTTCGTGATGCTCTGATAGCGCAGATAATCGGAGGCAATATCGAGCAGCAGGGCCCGCCGTTCGACCGGACGCTGCTGAAACGCCGGTTCGCGGACCAGTGCCGGCTGTTGAAGAATCCTTCTGAGCACGCCTCGCTCGTCGCTGGAGAGCCGTTCGTAGCGCCTTCTGATCTGCGTCGTCCGCGCAGGACGCGGGACCGCGTCGCCGACGAGGCCGAATTGGGCGCTCAGTAGCCGCACCGTATCTCCGGGAATCGTCCAGAAGGTGAATTGGTCGGTGAATCGCCAGTCCGGATTTGCGACCTCCAGCAACGGGAGAAGTTGGTAGGAACAGTTTTCCTTGAAGAAGAAGTAATCGAACGAGGCATTGCCCATCTCCCACACGTGTAACAGCATGCGCCGAACCTGCGAGTCCGTCAGGTTCAGGCGATATTCCCAGATGTCCCGGTTCTCGATATCGCGATACTCCTTGACCTTCAAGTAGTACGGCAGGGAAGAAAACATGCCCTGATAGCCGCCGGCAATGCCCTTGACGGCAAACATGATGCCTTCATTCTCCGGAACAGTGGCGGAAAAATTGACCGTGTAGGCCAGAATGCGCGTCTGCGGCGTTTGATCCCGCCGATCCATACGGAAGAACGTATGCCCGAACATGGACATGGGATTGTTCATGAAAGCGGATGGAAAGATCACCGTGATGGATTGCGGGTTCAGCGCCTCCATCCAGTTGCGAAAGCGTTCGCAGGGCTGCGGTATGAGGCGGCGGTCATCGAACGCGAGCTTTTCCTTGAGCCAGTGATAGCGCGCGATGAAGGCGCATTGCACCGGCTGTTTGGCCTCGCCGATCAGGGCATCGGAAAAAAACCCGGCCAGTGTCGCTTCCAGCTCGGCCTGCGGGTTGGTCTTGCCGTCCGGAGCCAGAAAGAAGACCGGCCCGTCTTGCTCGCTGGTGTATCCTCCAAGAAAATTCTGGCGATAGTGCAGCAGCAGGTGCCATTCCCGCGCGTCGGCCAGCTTCGCCTCCCGCGCCCTGGCGACGAGCTCGGACAGATAGCCGTCGGGCGGGCCGGCGTGAACAACGGATGTGGTCAGAGCAACAAGGAACAGCAGGAGCGAAGCGGAACACGTGAACA
>Ga0155970_155_pt3 | contig 14642 bp, 15 predicted proteins | sample RifCSPlowO2_02_FD_107624 | JGI IMG/M metagenome (GOLD analysis project Ga0155970, IMG submission 107624) | Nitrospirae bacterium RIFCSPLOWO2_02_FULL_62_14
CTCTGTCGCCGGACGAATGGCTGCGGGCTCTGAACGCCACGCTGCCGGGCGACATCAGTGTCCGCTCCGTCGCACGTGCAGCTGACGATTTCCACGCCCGCTACTCGGCCGTCAAAAAGCTCTATGCGTATCGCATCCTGCACAGACCGTCCCGGTCAGCCCTCGAACGGACACGAGCCTGGCACATCTACGGGAAATTGGATCTGAACGCCATGCGCGAAGCCGCCGGATACCTCGTCGGAAAGTACGACTTCTCTTCGTTCCAGGGGCATCCCACGGACGTGGAAAATCCCGTCTGCGATCTCCAGCGATTGGAGATCATCGCGTCTCCCCCTCCCTTCCCTCTCCCCCTTCGAGGGGGAGAGGACAGAGGTGAGGGGGCTTTCCTGGTCAGGATCGAGATTGAAGCGGACCGGTTCCTGAAACAAATGGTCCGCGCGATGGTGGGCACGTTGGTGGAAACGGGGCAGGGAAAGCGGCAACCGGAGGAGATGAAGCGGATTCTCGAGGCGAAAGACCGCCGCGCCGCCGGTTATACCGCCCCGGCGCAGGGGCTCTATCTGATCGGAGTCCATTACTAGCCGCCCTACAGGCATTTCCTCTTCGTTTCATTTCGTGATATATTGCGTTTGATTTTATGCACGATCTTCCACACATGGGAGGAAACACCAGATGAGCGTTGCCTACAAAAAGGATGAAATTCTCAGCGCGTCACGCGCCGCCCGCTCTTTCGGAAAAGTGCTGGCCGACCTCAAGGAACACCGAAAGCGTCGTATCGCGATCGCCAAGAACAACGAATTGGAAGCCGTGATCCTGCCCATCGAGGACTACGAGACAATGGCCGAGGCCATGGCCGTCATGGAACATGTCGAGATCTATCAGCTCGTCCAGAAGAGAAAAAGAAAAGGGTCTGGCAAACGTACCTCGCTGGACACCCTCTTGAAGGAAGAACGCCTTGCCGTATAAGGTCGTTTTGACCGCCCAGGCCACGAAAGACTTTCGCACCCTCGACGGCTCGGTCAAAGAACAGGTTGCCCGCCAGATCCGCAAACTCGAGACGGCTCCCCTTCTCGGCGAACATCTCGGCAATCGAGGAGGCCTCGACCTCACCGGTTACTACAAGCTTTACGCCGCGCGCAAAGCAATCCGTATCGTCTATCGAATCGTTGAAATGGAAGTGATTGTCGAAGTGGTCGCCATCGGCAAACGCGAAGATTTTGAGGTCTACCGTGAGGCATTCAAGAGGATTCTGAAAGGCTGACCGCCGCGCCGCCGGTTATACCGCCCCGGCGCAGGGGCTGTATCTTGTAAGAATCGACTATCGATAGATGGTCAGATAAACGAACGGCCCGCTCCGGTCAATCCGGGACGGGCCGTTTCTCCATCGCACGGGCAATCTAAATAGATCAGGGTGTCGTGCGCTCGCTCAATCGAACTCCCTTACCAAGCAGATCCGCACTGCCCAGCAATTGCGGCGTTTGCTCGTTGTTGAACTCGCGGCGGGCGACCCGCTCCACCTGCGGCTTCACATAGTCGAACAGTTCCTTGATGTCCAACACTCCGTCTTTGTTCTGATCCCCTTCCCCCTGCAGTCCCTTCAAGAAAAAGTAGGTCAGCAACCCATGGCTCTTGGTGACATAGGTGCTGGAGATTTGGTCGCCTGAACTGGCCGCCATCACGACCGTTTTCCCTCCCGTGACCATGGCCTTCTCGACCGACAGCCCCATCGGCCGAGTGCCTTTGGCGATCACGGACCGCCCGCCCGCGCCTGAAAAACAGGAATCCAACAGGACCACCACTTCCTTGGCAGGCAGCTTGGCCAGCGAATCGTAGAGCCGCTTGAGGGAATAGCCCGTCGTATCAATGTAGGCCGGATCGCCGTCGTAGGGAACCAGGTAGGCATCGCCGGTTTTTGGATTCGGCGACCCGTGGCCTGAAAAATACACAAATACCGTATCGCCCTGGTCCACCCGATTCTCCAGCCACTTCTCGAAATATTTCTCCATGTCGGTTTTGGTCGCACGGTCATTCACGAGCAGGACGACATTCTCTTCCTGGTATCCCAGGCCCTTGACCAAATGGTCCCGCATGATGCGGGCGTCATGGTCCGAAAAATCCGCCTTCGGCAGCCCCTGCCGGTACTGTTCAATGCCGACGACTACCGCATAGGCAGGCCGTTTTCGAGGCGGTACACTTGTTAGCACTGCGTCTACGTCACTGGTGGGAACCGGACGCGGAGCGGTAGCGGCTACTTGCGTCCCGCCTGCCCCCCCTTTGACATAAGCCGCCACTCGCCCATCGGTCTGCACATCGGCAACCAAAGCCTGAACCATGTGCGGCATCTCCTTCTCAACCTCCTCCATGATCGTATCCCCAATCGCATCGGTCATGCAGGGAGTAGCAACCGGACTCAGCAGAAACAACGAAAAAGCCTGCAGGAGGTTGCACGCCCAAAACTGCCCACTGGACGCCCGATTGTCAGGCACCCGCTTGCTTTGAGATTCCTTGGCGAGAACAACTCCGCCACGAAGATCTTTGAGCACAAGATCCAGCTTGATTTCATACACGGGTGCTGAGGTGAGACTGGCATTGGATATGACGTCGACATTGGCCGATGCCAGGATGTCATGATCTTTCGCTTTAGCTTTCGTCTCAACCACCGAGACCTGTTCGAACACCGTCTGCAGTTCCTGTTGTAATGCCTTCCCGATGGCCTTATAAAAATCGAAGTCCATGTGAAACGCAGGCGGCGCTTCAAATGTGACTGTTTTCGTATGGTCATCCACCAGCACTGCGACTTTGTATGGGTGCTTCTGTCCCACTTCACCCTGGATATGATAAAAATCTTCTTTAAGTGCCCCTTGGTACGTGCATGCAGACAGCAATAGGCCTATGCCAATGACGAGCATTCGGCTTCGCATGAACGTGTTCACGGTGGTCTCCCTTCCCATTATCGGTTTTCCAATTTCTTCCGCAACTCGATGAGTTCCCGTTCCATCGCCTCGAAGCGGTCCAGGATGGGATCCGGCATGTTCGCGTGATCCATCGTCGCCTCCGGCAGCCGCTCCCCTTCCGCCTTGATGATCCGGGCAGGCACGCCGATGACGGTGGAGTTGGGCGGAACGGATTTTAATACCACCGAGTTGGCCCCGATCTTGACGTTGTCGCCGACCCTGATCCCGCCGAGAATTTTTGCGCCGGCTCCGATCACGACGTGGTTGCCGATCGTCGGATGGCGCTTGCCGTGCTCCTTGCCGGTTCCGCCCAGCGTCACGCCCTGGAACAGGGTCACGTAGTCTCCGATCTCGGCCGTTTCTCCGATCACGACTCCCATGCCGTGATCGATGAAGAACCCCCTGCCGATCACGGCCGCGGGATGAATCTCGATACCCGTCAGCCAGCGGGCAAACTGTGAAATGATGCGCGGGAGCAGCGGAATACCCCACAGGCGAAGCCGGTGCGCCACGCGATAGGCCAGCAGCGCGTGAAAGCCCGCGTAGGTGAGCAGCACCTCGAGCGTGCCGGTGGCCGCGGGATCGCGGTCAAAGACGGCCTGCAAGTCTTGTTTAATGCGGCTAAACATCAGTCAGAAAGTCATCAAGTCGTAAAGTCATAAAGTCTAAAGCTTAGGGCTTACGTCGAGCTTTCCCCATAGAGATATGTGATAAATCCCGAAAGCGATTTTGAAACATCCTCGGCCTTGCCTCGCAGAACGGTGAATTCTTCCGTTGTCAGATACCCCAATTCTTTTCCCACAAAGAGATGGCTTCTAACCTCTCCGGCCGATCCCTTCGCCATATACAGAAATCGCTGAAAATCTTTGTCCAAGCCTCTCTCGAAACCTTCAGCGATGTTCGACATCACCGAAACCGCCGCTCTCCTGATCTGATCCCGAAGGCTATAATCTTTCGCAAATCGACCGTTTTCGCTTGAACGATAGACCGTTGTCACAAGATCCTTCGCCAGTTGCCATGCTTTAATCTCTTCAAACCGTTCAATCTTCGCCAAGGAACTATCCCGTCAATTCAGCGACTTTACGACCTGATGACTTTACGACTTTGTGACTTCTTCTATCAGGCAGATCGCCTGCGCGGCAATCGCCTCTTCCCGTCCGATGGCATCCAGATGCTCCCCGCTTTTCACCTTCACATTGACCGTCGCGCGATCCACCTTGAGCACCTCCGCCATTCGAGCGGCCATGGCCGCCAGATGCGGACCCAGGCGGGGCGCCTGGGCGATGATCACGGTATCTACATTTACCAGACGATACCCTTTTTTCGCCAGCAATCCCGAGACTTCCTCCAGCAACACCAGGCTGGAGATGTTTTTAAACTTCGGATCGGAACTGGGATAATGCCTGCCCAAATCCCCTTCGCCCATCGCGCCCAGCATCGCATCGCAGACCGCGTGGACGAGCGCATCCGCATCGGAATGGCCGACCAGCCCCTGCGCATGGGGGATGTCGATCCCGCCCAGGATGAGCTTCCGGCCTTTCCCTAGCGGATGGATGTCATAGCCAATGCCAATTCGCATTCTCTTCCCTTTCATATATTGCAATGGTCAGAAAGTCTTCAAGTCGAAAGTCCGAAAGTCGGGACATGAAGACTTTACAGACTTTAAGACTTTCCGACTTGCTGTCGCGCCGCAAGGATCGATTCGCCCATCGCGAGATCTTCCGGTCTGGTGATTTTGACGTTATCGGTGCTGCCTTCCACGATCGCCACGCGATGGCCCAACTGCTCGACCAGTTGCGCGTCATCGGTTGCGCGGAAGCCGTTTTGCAGGGCCTTCGCATGGGCTTCTTCGAGCAAGGCCCGCGTGAATGCCTGCGGCGTCTGTGCGAGCCAGAGCGGTTTCCGGTCCACGGTTTCCTCGATCAGCCCGTCGGCTCCGGCCCGCTTGACGGTATCCCGCATCGGAATGGCGACGATGGCCGCGCCGTGCCTGGCCGCGGCCTCCACCACCTGCGCGATCATGGTCACCGTGAGAAACGGCCGGACGGCATCGTGGACCAGCACGATCCCGGCGTCATGTTCCACCGCGGCTAGGCCCAGACGAACCGAATCCTGCCGTTCGGCGCCGCCGGCCACGATCCGGACGACTTTTTTCAGCCCGTACTGATCGACAATCTCGCGCCGGCAGTAGTCCAGATCGGCTTGCGGGGCCGCCAGCACCACGGCCGAGACGACGTCCGACGCCTCAAACACTCGAAGGGAATGGACGAGAAGGGGCAGCCCGCCCAGGGTCAGAAACTGCTTGGGGGTGTTGCTTCCCATGCGATGCCCGCGACCGGCGGCAGGCACCAGGGCGACGACTCGCGGAGGCGGTGGGGCTGTCTTGCCGGGACTGTTACCCACGCGCGACCTGGACTTCCTCCTTCACCTCGGCCTCTTCCTTGAGCCGCGTAAAGATCATGCGGCCGGCCGTCGTTTGCAGCACGCTGGTGACGATCACGTCCACGGTCCGCCCGATATGCCGCCTGGCGTTGTCCACGACGATCATCGTGCCGTCGTCCAGATACGCCACCCCCTGCCCGGCCTCCTTGCCCTCTTTCAGGATGAAGACCCGGATGGCCTCACCCGGCAGCACGACCGGCCGCAAGGCGTTGCACAGCTCGTTGATGTTCAACACCCGCACGCCCTGCAGTTCGGCCACCTTGTTCAGGTTCAGATCGTTGGTGATCACCTTGGCGCCGACCTTTTTCGCCAGCACGACCAGCTTGGAATCCACTTCCTTGACGTTCGGAAAATCGTCGTCGACGATACGGACGTCGATGTCCACCATCTTCTGGATCTTGTTCAGAATATCCAGGCCCCTGCGCCCCCGCGCCCGCTTCAGGGAATCCGACGAGTCGGCGATATGCTGCAATTCATGCAGTATAAACTGCGGCACCAGAAACGTGCCTTCCAGGAAGCCGGTCTCGCAGAGCTCCGCCACGCGTCCGTCGATGATCACGCTGGTGTCGAGAATTTTCTTGCTGTCCACCACCGACAGCTCGCTGGGCCTGGCCGGGGCGCCAAGCTGCTCCTGGCCGAACCGGGCCCCGAGCGTCATGCCGAGATACGGCAGGCCGAGCAGAAAGACCAGCCCGCCGACATGGAACAAAAATGTTTCGACATCAAAAACCGCGCTGCCGACCCATTCAATCAGTCCGGTGAGCATGAGCCCGACGGCGAGGCCGGTTGTCGCACCGATGATGACGCCGAAGGACGCCTTGTGCAGCGCAAACTCCACCGCCAGCACGAGCCCGCCCAGCGCTGCGCCGATGGCAAATCCCATCGCCAGAAATTCCCACTGGCTTCCCTCCTCGCTCCGTACGAATAAAGCCATGCCGGCGAGGCCGCTCATGAACGCAAATCCCATGCGTCGTGCCATCGTAGCCCCCTCTCGGAATGATGTTATGAATGCTCATGAATCCCCGTGTATTACGGCTTCAGCGTGACGAAAAACGGGCGCCCCTGGCGCTTGATCAGCAGGAGCACAACCTGCCCCTTGCCGAGCTTGGCAGCGGCCCGTTCGTAGGCTTTCAGGGTGGGGGTCGGCTGCCGGTTGACCTCCAACAGCAGATCGCCTTCCTTCAACCCGGACTCTTCGGCCTTGCTCCCCTGCCGGATTTTCGTGATCACCACGCCGCGCTCGTTGGCCCCCAGCCCGTATCGGGCTGCCAGCTCCGAGGTCAGCTCATGCACATCCAGATCGGACAACAGGCCGGACGACGGCACGGCCGCGCCTGAATCCTCGCCTCCGGCCTGGGCAATATTTTTTGGCTGTTCGACGATCGCGACATCGACCGTGCGGGCTTTCTTGTCCCGCATGAATTTCACGACGATTTTTCTCCCGACCACCGTCTGCGCGACCGCATTTCGAAGATGCGTCGCGTTCTCCACCGGTTTGCCGTCATACTCAAGAATCACATCGCCCCGTGCCAGGCCGGCCCGCTTGGCCGGGCTGTCATCCAGCACTTCGCTGATCAACACGCCCTTCGGGTCGGACAACCCGAACTGGGGTGCCAGCTCAGGAGAAAGATCCTGGATGGACACGCCCAGCCATCCCCGCACGACCTTGCCGTGCCTGACCAGCTGCTCCACGACCGAGCGCGCCAGATTGCTGGGAACGGCAAAGCCGATGCCCATGTTTCCCCCGCTCTGGCTGTAGATCGCGGTATTGATTCCCGCCAGTTCGCCGCGGACGTTGACCAGCGCGCCGCCGGAATTCCCCGGATTGATGGCGGCATCGGTCTGGATGAAGTCCTCGTATTCGGCAATTCCGGCCGCCCTCCCGAGCGCGCTGACGATTCCCAGCGTCACGGTCTGTGTCAGGCCGAAGGGATTCCCGACGGCCAACACGAACTCACCGACCTCGAGCTTGTCGGAGTCCGCCCACGGGATGGTGTGCAACCCCTCGGCCTCGATCTTCAGGACGGCGATATCGGTTTTGGCATCGGTGCCGATCAGCTTCGCCTTGAATTCACGCTTATCGGAGAGAAACACCTTGATCTCGTCCGCTTTGCTCACCACATGGTTGTTGGTGACGATGAGCCCGTTCGACTCGACGATGACGCCCGAGCCCAGGCCGCGCTCTTTCCGCTGCGGCGGCTGCTCAAAGCGCCGGAAAAACTCATCGCCGAAAAACCGGCGGAAAAATGGATCCTCGAACGGCATCGCTTGCGGGCCCTCGCCCCGGCCGGTTCGCGTGCTGAACACGTTCACGACGGCCGGCTTGACCGCCTTGGCGACATGAACAAATCCCTGGCCCTCGGCGGCAGGGTTAGTAGGAAGGCTCACGGCCGGCGGCGGTAGCGGCACCTGGCGCGCGACCGGCGCCTCCGGCACGGCATGGCCGAACGGCATCCAGCCCATCTCCGACGCGATGACCACGCCGATGACGATGCCGATGCCGATCAGCAGGACGCCGACGAGCCGTGAAGACGCAACGCCGCTGTCGGGCTGGTGAGGGGGCTCATGACCATTCACGTTCGACCTGCTTGCAGTTTTTTCCTGTTGAGCCCGTTAAGCCCGTTAAGCCTGTCGGGCGCTGTAAAGCCCGCTATTGGATAAAACCGGCTCAACCGACCCAACGGGCCCAACAGGCTCAACAACCTGATCATGTTTACGGAACGTCGCCCGCGTAGATGCCCATGATCGTCTGCAAAAATTTGACCGCGTCGGCCTTCGGGCGCTGGAAGGAATTGCGTCCGATGATGGATCCGAAGCCGCCCCCGTCGCGGATCGCGCGGGCCTCCTCGAAGACGGTCTTGTCGTCGCTCTTGGCGCCGCCTGAAAAAATGACGATGCGGCGGCCGTCGAACGAGCTCTGCACGACGTGCTTGACACGCTCGGACAGGGTCTTGATCGGAATCTGCTCGGCCTCGTACACTTTCTTGGCGGCCGCCTGCTCGAGATGGGCCGTCGGCAGCTTGACCTTGATGATGTGCGCACCCAGCTGGGCGGCGATCTGCGCCGCATAGGCCACCACATCGATGGCCGTCTCGCCGTCCTTGCTCAGGGCGGATCCGCGCGGGTACGACCAGACGACGACAGCCAGCCCCGCCTGCTTGGCCTCCTCGGCGATCGCACGCAATTGCTCGTACATGTGGCCGCAATGAGCCGATCCCGGATAGACAGTAAAGCCAACCGCCGAGCAGCCCAACCGCAGGGCCTCCTCCACGCTGCCGGTGACGGCGGGAAGCGGATCCTTCTCGTCGTGCAGCACATCGTGATTGTTGAGCTTGAGGATCAGCGGGATCTGGCCGGCGAAATGATGCGCCCCCGCCTCCAGAAATCCGAGCGGCGCCGCATAGGCGTTGCAGCCGGCCTCAATCGCCAGCTCGAAATGATACAGCGGATTGTAGCCGGCCGGATTGGCGGCAAAGCTGCGCGCCGGACCATGCTCGAAACCCTGATCCACGGGAAGGATCACGAGCTTCCCCGTGCCGGCCAGCCGCCCGTGCCCCAGCATGTGGGCGATATTGGCCCGCGTGCCCGCGCTGTCGCTGCCGTACCAGTTCAGGATCTCTCGTATGCGAGCGTTCATCACGAAACCTCCATGAAGAGCGTTGGGCCTGTTTTGCCCGTTAACGAGCTCAACTAGCTAAACTGGCCAAACTGGCTCAACTGTCCCAACAGGCCAAACAAGCATAACCGCCCAAACAAACCAACCTACCGCACTCCAAGCATGAAGTCTTCCGCAAGCGTCACATCGTCCCTGCTTCCGATCACCAGCGGCACCCGCTGGTGCAGGCTTTTGGCTTCGACGTCAAGAATCCGCATCGTCCCGGTGCTGGCCTTCCCGCCCGCCTGCTCCACCACCATCGCCAGGGGATTGGCTTCATACAGCAGGCGGAGCTTGCCCTCAGGCTTGTCCACCTCGGCGGGGTACAGATAGAGCCCTCCGCCCAGCAGCATCCGGTGCACGTCCGCCACCAGGCAGCCTGAATAGCGGCCCGCATAGGGCCGGCCGGTTTGCTTGTCACTGGCCTTCAGGTACTCCACAAACTTCCTGGTGCATTCCGGCCATTTCTTCGCGTTGCCCTCGTTCACCGCATAGACCCGCCCCCTGGAGGGGATCTGAATATTCTCGTGCGACAGATAATATTCGCCGATCTCCGGGTCAAGCGTAAACCCATGCACGCCGTGACCGGCGGTAAAGACCAGCATGGTGCTCGACCCGTACATTATATAGCCGGCCGCCTCCTGCTTCGTGCCCTTGCGGATCATTTCCGCCTCGGTCGGCAGCCCCTTGCCGTCATGCCTGAGAATCGAAAAGATCGTCCCCAGCGGCATGTTGACATCCGTATTGGACGACCCGTCGAGCGGATCGAAGAGCAGCATGTATTTTCCAGTGGGCCAGTTCTCCGGCAAGTGGACGGGCTTTTCCATTTCTTCCGATACCAGCGCGCAGACCAGCCCGCTGTATTGGAACACCTTGAGAAACGACTCGTTGGCGATTTCATCCAGCTTCTTGACGGCCTCCCCCTGAACGTTCGTTCCTCCGGTGGTGCCGAGAATGTTGACGAGGCCGGCCCGCCGCAGATCGTTGGCGATCATTTTTCCGACCAGCCCGATCTGGGCCATCAGGAGGGAAAATTCCCCCGTCGCCCCGGGATGGGCCGCCTGCGAGCGAATGATGTGTCGTGTGAGCGTGCTTGGTAACGGCTTCATCGTTGGTCCGGTCTCATTTTATGAGAAAGTATAGCGGTTTTCGGATGATCCGGCAATCAACGCAGACAGGTTGAGGTCAAGGTTAAGATTGAGGATAGGAAATTTTGATCCTCTCTCCACTTAGCCTCAACCTCAGCCTCAACCTGAGTCCACGCCTCAGCCTTCCCGGCATCCGGCTACGGCGACGGCTTTGCGCCGAATCCATCAACCAGATCGGCCACCACGGACCCCACGACCACCCTGGCCTTCATTTTGACCGGAATCCTGCGAGCGTCATTCGTGAACCACACCCGGATGTTGCCTTCGTTCAGGAAAATTCCCTGAAACGGCATGATCGCCAGCGCGCGGATCGCCTCCACATCGCCCCAGGGCCCCCTGACCTTCTCAATCGCTTCGATGCGGACTTCGAGGCGGTAGTTTTTCTTGTCATGGTGCACCGTCATTGATTGCGAAAACCCCGGCTGCAACGACGGCATGTTCCGGATCGCGTACAGGCAGGAAATGGAATCCTGCGTGCCTGACGGGATCGGAATCGTCGTGGGCACCCCGTCCTTGATCGAGAGCACGTTTCCCTGCGTGTGGTGGAAGGTGACGTCGAAATCGTTCTTGCGTCGGCCTTCCCGCCGGCGGAACAGCAGCCGTTGCGGCAGGAAGGTCTCCGCATCCACGACAGACTCGACCCGGTTGTCCACGGCATAGAACTTCGTCACCACCGGGCTGGACATCGCCGTGGTCAGGAACCGCAGCATCTGCCGGCCGTTCGACGGCGGCGCATGGCCGACTTCCATCACGGCGGTGGCGGCGTGCAGGCCCAGCCATGACACCCGGTACGTGAATCGTTCGCCCGCTGCGAAGCCCGGCTTGAGTACAGACGGAGCATCCGCCGCGTCGCTCGCAGACGCGACCAGGAGCACGGCTGTGAGCAGCAGGAAAAAGAAGCGACGCAGGCAGGCGGCGGATGGAGAGAAGAGCAGCACCGTCAGATCGCGAACGAGCGGCGCGCATCCGCCAGCTCGGTTTCGATCAGTGTGCGGATGGCCGTGAGGCGGTCCGGCGAGGAGGCTTCAAACCTGAGCACGAGAGCGGGCTGCGTATTGGAGGCCCGGATCAGTCCCCACCCGTCTTCGAATACGACCCGGATGCCGTCGATCGTGATGACCTCGCGAATCCTGGGCTCCTGTGCCGGATTGACGGACCTGGCCCGTTCCGTCAGACGAGCCTGGACCTTTTTCGCGAGATCGAACTTGACCGCATCCGGACAATCGACCCGAATCTCCGGCGTCACCGTCGTTTTGGGAAGATCGGCGAGCAGGGAGGACAGGGGCTTGCCGGCTTTCGTGAGAATCTCGATCAGCCGGCACGAGGCGTAAATGGCGTCGTCGTAGCCGAAATAGCGGTCGGCGAAGAACATGTGCCCTGACATCTCGCCGGCCAGAGCCGCGCGCTCTTCTTTCATTTTGGCCTTGATCAGCGAATGGCCGGTTTTCCACATGATCGGGCGGCCGCCCCGGCGCTGGATGTCGTCATAGAGGCTTTGCGACGCCTTGACCTCTGAAATCACCGTGCAGCCGGGCTTCTCCGCCAAAATGTCGCGCGCGTAGAGCACCAGCAGCCTGTCACCCCAGAGAATGTCGCCGTGCTCATCCACCGCCCCGATGCGGTCGGCGTCCCCGTCGTAGGCGATCCCCACATCGGCCTTCGTCTCACGGACCTTGCTGATGAGGTCCTTGAGATTGTCCTCGACGGTCGGGTCCGGATCGTGATTCGGAAACCGCCCGTCGACGTCCTCGTACATGCCGGTGACACGGCAGCCGAGCAGGCGCAGCGCGGCCGGGCCCACAGGCCCGCCCATGCCGTTGCCGCAGTCCACAACCACATGAAGCGCGCCGGCCTTGACGTGCGCAAACGACTTTTTAATGAAGGCCATGTAGTCCGGAATGATGGGATGTTCCGAGACCGTACCATGCCCGGTCACGAAATCCCCCTTGTCGATGTCGTGTTTGAGAGCCTGGATGGCGGCTCCGTGCATCGAGTCCTTCCCCAGGCACAGTTTGAACCCGTTGTACTGGGGCGGGTTATGGCTGGCCGTGATCATCACGCCGCCGCCCACCGGCAGCGTGAAGAGCGCGTAGTACAGCAGCGGCGTCGGGCAGACCCCGATGTCCACCACGTCCAGCCCGCAGCCCAGCAGGCCCTTCAGCACCGCCGCGCGCATCTGCATCGCGCTGGTGCGTCCGTCGCGCCCCACGGCCACGGCCTTGGCGCCCGCACGGACGGCAAGCGAGCCGTAGGCACGGCCGATGCGCTCGGCCATGTCCTCCGTCAGCTCCTCGCCGACGATGCCCCGGATGTCGTATTCGCGGAAAAGAGCCATGTGTGCGTTAGGTCAGTTGAGTCCGTTTAGTCCGTTGGATCTGTTGCGGCCGTCTGTTGCGCAGATAACGGAGCATCCCGTCTATGACTTTCCTGGTGGCTTCTGATTGCTGGTAGGCCACCTGAAAATCATCCTGCCCAACGAACTTTCGATCACATGCTACATAGAGACAAGATTGCAATTCGGAAACCGACCGTCTGGCATAACCAAGAAACCGTTTGAACTCTGGGTTGGACTGACTTCCAAATCCTTCCGCTATATTGTTCATCACTGAAATTGCCGCACCAGTCAGTTGATCCCGTAATCGTCTGTCACGACTGACGTGTTGATTTTCACAAATATCGTAGATGAGGCCTGTTAAAATTCTTGCCTGCTTCCAACAGTCAAGATCTTCGAATCGTTCGATTTTCACAGATTAGTTTTGTCCTATGTGGCCGCTATTTACGATAACGGGCTCAACTGACTTAACCGACTAAACTGACTCAACGTCTTTCTCCCCGTCCATAATCGTCCTGATACCGCACAATGTCGTCTTCGCCGAGGTAGGGCCCGTCCTGCACTTCGATGATATGCAGGGGGATTTTGCCCTGATTTTCCAGCCGGTGTTTCGTTTCCCTGGGAATGCCGGTGCTCTCACCGACCTGCAAATCGAACCGGCGCGCGCCGCACGTCACCCGCGCCGTCCCGGCGATGACGACCCAATGCTCACTGCGCTGATGATGCAATTGCAGCGAGAGGCGGCCGCCGGGATTGACCGTCACCCGCTTCACCTTGTAGCCGGGTCCCTCCTCCAGGACCGTGTAGGAACCCCATGGGCGCACCACGGTTCGATGCTCCAGATGTTCCGGCGCGCCCTGCTGCTTGAGAATCCCGACAATCTTCTTGACGTCCTGCGACTTCGTTTTCGGGCAGATCAACGTGGCATCCGGCGTGTCCACCACGACCATGTCTTCAAGCCCGATCGTCGCCACCACCCGGCGATCGGCATACAGAATGGAATTGCGGCTGCCGATATCGATCACGTTTCCACTGACGACGTTTCCGGCCTTGTCCCTCGGCGACACCTCTTCCAGGCTGCTCCAATTCCCGACATCGGACCATCGAAAGTCGACCGGAATCATGGCCGCCCGGGACGACCGTTCCATCACTCCGTTATCGATCGAAATCGGCGTCAGCGTCCGGTAAATGTCGGCCGCCTTTCCCTGGACTGTCCGCACGGGACCCCGCGACGCGATGGCCTTCATCCCTTTCGCCAAACCGGGCTGATGGCGCGCGATCTCCTCCAGCACGGTGGCCGCACGCCAGATGAAAATTCCGCTGTTCCAATAGTAGTGGCCATCTTTCAGATAGCGGGCCGCCGTGGCCTCGTCCGGCTTTTCCACAAACCGCTTCACGGCATAGCCTGCCAGCTTGCCCTGCCCGGCCAGCTTGCGCTGCCGGTTCGGCTGAATGTAGCCGTAGCCGGTTTCCGGCCGGCTGGGCGGCACGCCGAATGTGACCAGATAGCCTTTGCCCGCGAGAACCGTGCCGAGCCTGACCGCCGCATCAAACCGTCCGTCCTTGTGAATCACGTGATCGGCCGGAACCATGAGCATGACCGCGTCCGGATCGCGCTGGAGCGCCTCGGTCGCCGCCAGGGCGATCGCAGGCGCCGTGTTGCGGGCTTCCGGTTCGAGAATATAATTGTCTTTCAGGCTGTCCTTCCATTCGCCGAGCTGGACACGGATCGAGTCCGCTTGAGCCGGCGTGGTCGAGATCAGAACCCGGCCCGGCGGGGTGCACCGCAGAGCCCGCCGCATGGTCTGCTGAATCATGGTTTCCTCTCCCATGATCTTCAGCAACTGCTTGGGGTAGAGATGCCGGCTCAGCGGCCAAAATCGCGTGCCGCTTCCGCCGGCCATAATGACCGTGTACAGGTGGGGAATCGGTTCGGGATTCGAGGTTCGAGGTTTCATAAGATAATGTTGAGCCGGTTTTGCCTGTTGAGTCAGTTCAGCCTGTTTGGCCGGTTGGGCCTGTTGCGCCAGTTAACGGGCATAACAGGCCTAACTGGCATAACGGGCCTAACGCTTAGACCTTCCAGGGGCTGCGCCCCTGCGCCTCCAGAA